>Ga0210040_10003195_pt1 | contig 22364 bp, 22 predicted proteins | sample CryGeyCG12114_NA_FD_185462 | JGI IMG/M metagenome (GOLD analysis project Ga0210040, IMG submission 185462) | Groundwater microbial communities from aquifer - Crystal Geyser CG19_WC_8/21/14_NA (SPAdes) (version 2) | ecosystem: Environmental > Aquatic > Deep subsurface > Groundwater | place: USA...
GTGTTCACGCTCGCGGAGTCCCTGGGCGGCATCGAGTCGCTGATCGAGCACCCGGGCCGGATGACGCACGCCTCGGTGGCCGGCACGGAGCTCGAGGTGCCCGCCGACCTGGTCCGGCTGTCGGTCGGCATCGAGACGGCCGACGACCTCCTCGCCGACCTCGACCGCGCGCTTGGCTGAGAGGCGACCCCAGCCGCGGGCGCAGCCGGGTGCTTCGGGCGGGGCTGTGGCCCGGGCATGGCGGGCGAGCGAGGAACGAGCGAGCGGGTGTCCCCGCCCGGAGCGCCCTGCGGAGCCCGCAGCAGGGCTGGTCGCCTGCGTCGACTTCGGGTCGACGTTCACCAAGGCGCTGCTCGTCGACACCACGACGGGGGACCTGCTGGCGGCGGCGGACCACCGGACCACCGTCGACACCGACGTCCTGGACGGGTGGGCGGCCTGCCGGGCCGAGCTGTCCGCGACCGACCCGCGGGCGGCACAGGCGCCGGTGCTGGCCTGCTCGTCGGCGGGGGGCGGGCTGCGGGTCGCGGTGGTGGGCAACGAGGCGCTGGTCACCGCGGAGGCGGGGCGGCGGGTGGCGTTGTCGAGCGGGGGGCGGGTCGTGCACGTGGCGAGCGGCGGCCTCGACGCGGACGGGCTCGCCGCGCTGGCGGCCGACCGGCCCGACGTGGTGCTGCTGGTCGGCGGCACGGACGGCGGCAACGAGGAGGTGCTGCTGGCGTGCGCGGCGGCGCTGGCGGGGCAGCCGTGGCCGGTGGTGGTCGCCGGGAACCTCGACGCCCGTGCGCAGGTGGCGACGCTGCTGGAGGGTGGCGGGACGCCGTACGTCCTGGCCGACAACGTCGTCCCGCGGATCGGGGTGCTGGCGCCGGCGGGTGCCCGGGCGGCGATCCGGGAGATGTTCCTGGCGCACGTGATCGGCGGCAAGCAGCTGTCGGCGAGCGGTGACTTCGCGGCGATGGTGCGGGGCGCGACTCCGGACGTGGTGCTCACCGCGGTCGAGCTGCTCGCCCGCGAGACCGGCGACGTCGTGGTCGTCGACGTCGGCGGCGCGACCACCGACGTGCACTCGGTCGTCGAGCCGGATCCCGAGGACGGGGCGGGCCTGTCCCGGCAGGTGGTGGCCGCGGTGCCGGTCAGCCGCACGGTCGAGGGCGACCTGGGGATGCGGTGGAGCGCGGTGCCGACGGTCGAGGAAGGCGTGGCGGCGGGGCTGGTCGAGGACGGGGAGCGGCTGCGTGCCGCGGCCGCCGTGCGACGCGACGACCCGGCGTACCTCCCGAGCGGCGACGTCGACGCCCGCGACGACGAGCTGATCGCCACCGCGGCGGTGGGTGTCGCGCTGCGCCGGCACGCCGGCCGCAGCCAGGTGGTGTACGACGCGGGCGGCCGGGTCGTCGAGCGCAGCGGCAAGGACCTGCGCGAGGTCGACCTGCTGGTGGGGTCGGGGGGCGTGCTCCGCCACGGCACCCCGGGTACGGCGCAGCGGGTGCTCGGCGCGGTGACCGGGGACGTCGCCGGCGGGTGGCAGCTGCCGCGGGCGCCGTACGTCGTGGTCGACCGCGACTACGTGCTCGCCGCGGCCGGGCTGCTCGCCGCGGACCACCCGGAGGCGGCGCGGGCCCTGCTGCGCCGGCTGCGTGGGCCCGCCGGGGGGCGCGCTGCCCTAGCCTGAGCCCATGGGAGTGGCGAGCAGGGTGAAGCAGGGTGTGACGGGACGGGTGTCCCGCGTGCGGCGCTCCCAGCAGCGCCGGTCCGACGCGCGCTTCGCGGAGCGGTTCGCCCGCCAGTGGGCGGCGCAGTGGTCGTCGGCACGATCCGAGCGGCGTCCCGAGACGCCGGTCGTGATCGCGGCGGGACCCTCGAACTACGACCGCGGCCGGGTGCCCTACGGCGTGGACCTCGCCGCCGCGTGGTCGTGGCGGCTGCTGGTGATGGTGGCCGCCGGCTACGTCCTGGCCCGGGGGATCGCGATGTTCGGGGTGGTGGTGCTGCCGCTGGTGATCGCCCTGCTCCTGGCCGCGCTCGTGGCGCCGGTGGTGGTCCTCCTGGAGCGGTTGCGGCTGCCGCGGAGCTTGGCCTCGCTGCTGGTCGTGGTCGGCACCATCGGTGTCGTCGCGGCGCTGCTGACCTTCGCCGGGCAGCAGATCGCCAACGGCGCCAGCGACCTCGCCTCGCAGGTGGTCAAGGCCCTCGACCAGATCGAGGACTGGTTGAAGACCGGTCCGCTGCACGCGAGCGACAGCCAGATCAACGGCTACATCCAGTCCGCCCAGGACGCGGTCACCAGCTCCAACAAGGAGATCGTCAGCCGGCTGACCGAGGTCACGACCGCGATCAGCCACATCGTGGCCGGGCTGTTCATCGTGCTGTTCGGCACCTACTTCTTCCTCGCCGACGGCCGGCGCATCTGGGGATGGGTGGTCCGGCTCTTCCCACGGGCGGCCCGGGAGCGGGCCGACTCGTCGGGGCGGGTCGCCTGGACCTCGCTGACCGCGTTCGTCCGGGCCACGGTGCTGGTGGCCTTCACCGATGCGCTGGGCATCATGATCGGCGCAGCGGTCCTCAAGGTGCCGTTCGTCTTCGCGATCGGCGTGCTGGTGTTCATCGGTGCCTTCATCCCGCTGATCGGGGCGTTCCTGTCCGGCACCGTGGCGGTGCTGGTGGCGCTGGTCGACCAGGGGCCGATCGTCGCCCTGCTGATGCTGGCCGTGGTGGTGGGCATCCAGCAGCTCGAGGCGCACGTGCTCCAACCGTTCCTGATGGGACGGCTGGTCTCGGTGCACCCGCTCGGCGTCATCGTCGCGATCGCGATGGGTGTGCTGGTCGCCGGCATCGCCGGCGCCCTGGTCGCGGTGCCGTTCGTCGCTGCGGCCAACGCCGTGGTGCTGCACCTGGCCGACCACGCCCGGGTCGCCCGCGAGGCCGAGGAGGTCAGCGTCGGCGACCCACCCTCGGAACAGGCACCAGCATGAGGCTCAGGACTCCCGGGAGGCCTGCATCTGGTCGGTGAGCCGCTCCAGCAGGCTCCTCAGCGTGTCGCGCTCCTCGTCGGAGAAGCCGTCGAGCGCAGCGGTGACCAGGGTGAGCCGGGCGTGGAAGGCCGTGGCCAGGCAGGTGCCGCCGGCGGGGGACACGGCCACCCGGCTGGCGCGTCTGTCGTCGGGGTCGTCGGTGCGCTCGAGCATCCCGCGGTCCTCGAGCTGGCGCACGTGCCGGCTGACCGTCGAGGCATCCAGACCGAGCTGCTGGGCCAGGCTGGAGAGCCGCATCGGACCCTGGTGGCTGAGCACCTTGAGCAGGGGAAACGCGGAGACGTCGATCGGGTCTCCCGGCTGGCGCTGCCGGATCTGCCGGCCGAGGGTCATCATCAGACCCATCACCGCGTCCTCGACGGTCTCCGGTGCAGCAGTCGGGGGCCGCCCAGCGAGCGGGGTCGCGGCTGTCGCCTGCTCGAGGGACCTGACCGGTTGCATGGCTCAAGCATACGTCGCGAGGACGGGCACCACCCCAGCCTGCGCGGGCATAGGCTGGCGCCATGACGCAGACCACGGCGACGGAGCCGGCCATCCCGGGCCTGGCGGACATCGAGGCGGCCCGCGAGGTCCTCGACCCTGTCACCATCCGCACCCCGATGGAGGGGGCCCGCTGGCTCTCCGACCTCGCCGGCGGCTCGGTCCGGATCAAGGCCGAGAACCTGCAGCGCACCGGGTCGTTCAAGATCCGCGGCGCCTACCTGCGGATGTGCCGCCTGTCGGAGGAGGAGAAGGCCAACGGCGTGGTCGCCGCCAGCGCCGGCAACCACGCGCAGGGCGTCGCGCTCGCCGCGCAGATGCTCGGCATCCACGCCACCGTGTTCATGCCGGAGGGAGCCTCGATCCCCAAGGAGAACGCCACCCGCGGGTACGGCGCAGAGGTGCGCCCCCACGGCACCACCATCGACGAGTGCCTGGTGGCCGCGAAGGCGTTCTCCGTCGAGACCGGGGCGGTGCTGATCCACCCCTTCGACCACGTCGACATCGTCACGGGTCAGGGCACCTGCGGGCTGGAGATCCTCGAGCAGGCGCCGGACATGCGCACGCTGCTGGTGCCCTGCGGGGGTGGCGGCTTCCTGGCCGGGATCGCCACGGCGGTCAAGGCGCGCCGCCCCGACGTGCGGATCGTCGGTGTCCAGGCGGCCGGCGCCGCGGCGTACCCCACCTCGCTCGCCGAGGGCCACCCGGTCGCGCTGTCCTCGATGACGACCATCGCCGACGGCATCGCGGTCGGCCGTCCCGGCGACGTGCCGTTCGCGGCGATCCAGCGCCACGTCGACGACTTCGTGACCGTGGGCGAGGACTCGCTCTCGCGCGCGCTGCTGATGCTGCTCGAGCGGGCCAAGCTGGTCGTGGAGCCGGCCGGTGCCGCGGCGGTGGCGGCGATGCTGGACGCCCCGACCGACTTCGAGACGCCCGCGGTGGTGGTGCTGTCCGGCGGCAACGTCGACCCGCTGCTGCTGATGCGGGTGATCCGGCAGGGGCTGGCCGCGGCGGGGCGCTACCTGTACTTCCGGGCGCGCATCCCCGACGTGCCGGGCGGCCTGGCGGCCCTGCTCGGCGAGCTCGCGGCCGTGCAGGCCAACGTGCTCGACGTCGTCCACGAGCGCACGTCGGCCCAGCTGCACCTCGACGAGGTGGAGGTGCAGCTGCAGGTGGAGACCCGCAGCCCGGCGCACGCGGACAAGGTCCTCGAGCACATCCGGGGCTGCGGCTACCCCGTCAGCACGCCGCGCTGAGCAGGTCGAGGACCGCGGTCAGCCGGTGTAGGGGACCGCGTCGACGATCTCGACCTCGAGCTGCTTGCCGTTGGGTGCCGCGTAGCTGACCTTCTCGCCCTTGCGGTGGCCGATGATCGCCGAGCCGAGCGGGCTCTGCGGGGAGTACACCTTGAGCCCGTCGGTGGTGTCCTCCATCTCGCGGGCACCCAGCAGGAAGGTCTCCGCCTCGTCGTCGTCGTCGCCGGCGAACTTGTAGGTCACCGTCATGCCGGGCTCGACCACACCGTCGTCCGCGGGGGTCTCGCCGACCTCGGCACGGCGCAGCATGTCCTCGAGCTGGCGGATCCGGGCCTCGGTCTTGCCCTGCTCCTCGCGGGCGGCGTGGTAGCCGCCGTTCTCCTTCAGGTCGCCCTCGTCGCGGGCGGCGCTGATCCGCGCGACGATCTCGCTGCGCACCGGACCGCGCAGGTTGTCCAGCTCCGCCTGGAGCTTGTCGAAGGCGTCCTGGGTCAGCCAGATGGTCGAGGTGTCGGGCACGGCCTGGGTCACGGGGAGCTCCTGGTCATCGGTGTGCGGATGGGTCGTTCGTCTCGGGACCCTCGGCCGGTGCGTTCGAGGGCACGGAAGGGCAAGTGGTCGAGTCTACTCGGGGGACTGCTGTGCCTGGGTCGTGCAGCCGACGAGCTGGACGGTGCCGGCCCGCCGCTCGGTGCGCAGCGTGGACCGGATCTGCCGGGTCGCGGGGCCCGAGTCGACCGGCACCGTGACCTCGCCCACGACGGAGTGGTCGTCAGACAGGGCCTGGAGCAGGCAGGATGCCCGCACGTCGGTGTCCCGGCGCACGACCGTCCAGGTAGCGGTGATCGCGTGCTCGCCGTGCACGTCGTAGCCCACCATCTGGGAGGTGACCTGGGGCCGGCTGTGCACGGTGACCGTCCAGCCGACCCAGACGATGCCGGCGAGCGCGACGACCGCGACCAGCGCCACCAGGGCGCGACGGCGCCCGCGCGGCGGCACGCCGTAGCGCTCGGCGAGCACGGTCGAGGAGGTCACGGGGCAATCCTAGGAGGGGGGCCGCAGTCCCGGCTCCTAGGATTGCCGCCATGCCCACCCCAGCACTGCGCCTGATGCACGTGCACGCCCACCCCGACGACGAGTCGAGCAAGGGCGCTGCCACGACCGCGAAGTACGTCGCCGAAGGGGTCGACGTGCACGTGGTGACCTGCACCGGCGGGGAGCGCGGCTCGATCCTGAACCCGGCGATGGACCGTCCGGACGTGCTGGCGAACATGGCCGCGATCCGGCGCCAGGAGATGGCTGCCGCGCGGGAGATCCTCGGCGTGACCCAGGAGTGGCTCGGGTTCGTCGACTCCGGCTTCCCCGAGGGCGATCCGCCACCCCCGCTGCCGGAGGGCTGCTTCGCGCTGGTGCCGCTCGAGGAGGCGGCCGAGCCGCTGGTGCGGTTGATCCGCAGCGTCAAGCCGCAGGTGATGACGACGTACGACGAGAACGGCGGCTACCCGCACCCCGACCACGTGAAGTGCCACCAGGTGAGCGTGGAGGCGTTCGCCGCGGCCGCGGACCCGGACCGCTACCCCGACGCGGGGGAGCCGTGGCAGGTGTCGAAGCTCTACTACCACCACTCCTTCCACCGCACGCGCACCCAGGCGCTCAGCGACGCGATGGAGGCCCGCGGCCTCGAGTCGCCCTACGCCGAGCGGCTCGCGGAGTGGAAGCCGGACCCCGAGCACGACGAGAGGATCACCACGCGGGTGCCCTGCGCGGAGTACTTCCCGGTCCGCGACCGGGCGCTGCTCGCGCACGCCACCCAGATCGACCCCGAGGGCGCCTGGTTCGCCTGCCCCCTCGACGTGCACCAGCAGGCGTGGCCCACCGAGGACTACGAGCTGGCCCGCAGCGTGGTGGAGTCGCAGCCGCCCGAGGACGACCTGTTCGCCGGCGTCCGTGAAGCAGCGGGGACACTGGGGTCATGAACGTCGTTCTGGTCCACCTCGTCGTGCCCTTCTCCACCCTCGCGGCCCAGGTCGGTCCCGACCCCAAGGACGTCAAGCAGGGCTGGCTCGGCTTCGGCGTCTTCCTCGCGCTCGCGGTCGCGGTGGTGCTGCTCTGGTTGAGCTTCCGCCGACAGCTGAAGAAGGTGGACTTCGTCGAGGAGCCCGCTGCGCCGGGCAGCCGGCCGCGGCGTCCCGTCCGGGTCACCATCCCGACGACGGACGACGCCGCGACCACCCGCCCGCAGGCGGAGCCGGTCAGCAGCACCGGCCCCGACAGTGACCCGGACAGCGACCCGGACAGCGGTCCGGGCAGTCAGTCGGGCAGCGAGCCGGAAGGTCAGCCGGGCAGCCGGGACTGACTCAGGCGGTGCGGACCAGCCGCACCAGGCAGTCCCACGCCGTCCGCGACGGCTTGCCACGGTGCGCCTCGTCGGGCTCGACGACGCGGCCCACCCGGTCGGCGTGCCACACGTCGAAACGCTCGCCGTCGAGGTCGCCGAGCACTTCCTCGGCGGTGGACAGGACAGTGGCGTCCTGTGGCCCGCCCGTGCCGTCGGTCAGGTTCGTCGCGTCGTGGGCCACCAGCAGGAAGGTGCCGCCGACCCGCAGGGAGGCGAACGCCCGCCGGCAGGCAGTGCGTCGCTCGCCCGCCGGCAGCTGCAGGTAGGCGAGCAGCGCGACGTCGTAGGGCCCGGACAGCTCGTGGGTCAGCGCGTCGCCGTGCAGCCAGCGGACCCGGCCCGGCAGGTCGAGGCCACCCTCCAGGGCGCGACCCTTCTCGAGCGCGACCGCGGAGAAGTCGAGCGCGTCCACCTGCCAGCCGAGGCCCGCCAGCCACAGCGCGTTGCGGCCCTCGCCGCAGGCCAGGTCCAGCGCGCGGCCGGGGGACAGCCCCTCGAGCGCCTCGGCGACGAAGCGGTTCGGGCCCGACGACCAGACCAGCCCGCTGGCGGCGTACCGCTGGTCCCAGGCGTGTGCGTCCACGCGAGGCAGGTCAGCCCTGCTGGCCCGGCTGCTGGGCGGCCACGGCGGCGTGCACCTCGCCCATGTCCAGGCCCCGCACGGCCCCGATCAGCTCGTCCAACGCCTGCGACGGCAGCGCGCCGGGCTGGGAGAAGACCAGCACGCCCTCGCGAAACGCCATCAGCGTCGGGATCGAGGTGATGTTCGCGGCGGCGGCCAGTGCCTGCTCGGCCTCGGTGTCGACCTTGGCGAAGACGATGTCGGGGTTCGCGTCCGACGCCTTCTCGAAGGTCGGCCCGAACTGACGGCACGGTCCGCACCACGAGGCCCAGAAGTCCACGAGCACGATGTCGTGCTCGGCGACGGTGCTCTCGAACGCGTCCGCGGTCAGGGTGGTCGTGCTCATGAGGTCCTCCGGTCTGGTGGGGCTGTCTGGTGGGGCTGCCTACCCCATGCCCAACCACCGTGACCGGGTCGTTGTTCCGTCGGGCGTGCACCACCCAACGATTGCCGCCAGGACCTCCGGGTACATCGAGCTCTGAGCCCGACGGGGCTCCCACGAGCACACCCAGGCACCACCGATGGAGGACACATGACAGCGAACCAACCGGAGAGCGGCTCCAGCGCGTCCGGCGCTGCGGGGGCTGCCAAGCAGCAGGCCCAGCAGGCCGCAGGCACGGCGGCCCAGGAGAGCAAGCACGTCGCGGGAGTGGCGCAGGGCGAGGCCCAGAAGGTCGCCGGCGAGGCCAAGTCGCAGGTCCAGGACCTCGTCGGCCAGGCCACCTCGCAGGTCGAGGACCAGTCCCGCACCCAGCTGGGGCGGCTCGCCGAGACCCTGCGGTCCTACGGCGAGGACCTCCAGAAGATGGCCGAGCAGAGCGACGGACCGGCCTCCGGGCTGGCCCGCGAGGCGGCCGACCGGGTGCAGGGACTGTCCGCGCACCTCGACGGTCGGGAGCCGCGCGAGCTGCTCGAGGACCTGCGCTCCTTCGCGCGCCGCAAGCCGGGGGTCTTCCTCGGCGGCGCACTGGTGGCCGGGGTCGTCGCGGGCCGGTTGACCCGCGGTGCGAAGGCGGCCCACGACGGGCCGTCCGGCGGCTCCTCGCCGTACGACTCGGTGTCGGCGACCGGTGGTCCCAGCACGGGCTACACCACTGGTGTCGCCGCCGACGTCACCTCACCGGGCGACCCGGGCAGCTACGGGGCCGGAGCGCCCTCCAGCGGACAGATCGGCGACCCGGGCACCCAGGGGCACGGCACCGCGAGCGGTGACCCGCTCGCCGGCACCGGTCGTCCCGCGTCCGAGCCCGTCTACCCGGGCGGCGCCGACGTCCGGGGTGACCTGTCGTGAGCACGGCTGCCGGCGGCTTCGAGGAGCCGCAGGAGCACTCCACCCAGACCCGTTCCATCGGCGAGATCGTGGGGGACATCAGCACCGACCTGTCCACCCTGATGCGCCAGGAGCTGGACCTCGCCAAGGCGGAGGCCAAGCAGGAGGTCACCCGGCTCGGGAAGGGCGCCGGCATGTTCGGCGGCGCCGCCCTGGCGGGCTTCTTCACGCTGTTCTTCCTGTCGCTGGCGCTGACCTACCTGCTCGACAACTGGATGCCCGTCGAGCTGGCGGCGCTGATCGTCGCGCTGCTGTGGGGCATCGGAGCCGCGGTGCTCGCACTGACCGGCCGCAAGAACGTCAAGGCGGCCACACCGCCGATGGAGACCACGCAGCAGACCCTGAAGGAGGATGCGCAATGGGCCAAGACCCTGAAGAGCTGACCACGGACACGACCACCACGGGGGTCGCGGGTTCGTCGACGACCCCGGGCGACATCGAGGCCACCCGCGCCTCGCTCTCGCGCGACATCGACGAGCTCACCGACAAGGTGTCCCCGGCCCGCGTCGTGGACCGTCGGAAGCAGGCCGCCAAGGGCCGCATCGGCGGCATCCGCGACAAGGTGATGGGCGCTGCTCCCGATCTCGACAGCGTGAAGTCCCACCTTCCCGGCGGCGGCTCCGGCTCGTCCGGTCCCGGCCTGGGTGACCGCGCCTCCGGAGTTGCGGGCTCGGTCTCGGGCTCCGCGTCCGGCGCGGTCGACACGCTCGGCTCGCGCGCCCAGGGCAATCCCTTGGCCGCCGGCCTGGTCGCCTTCGGTGCGGGGATGCTGATCTCCGCGCTGATCCCGGCCAGCGACAAGGAGGCCCAGCTGGCCCACCAGGCGGTCTCGGCCGCCCAGGAGCACGGTCAGCCGCTGATCGACGAGGCGAAGTCGGTCGGCCAGCAGGTCGGCCAGGACCTCAAGGAGTCGGCCCAGGAGTCCGCGCAGCAGGTCAAGGCCTCCGCGCAGGACTCGGTGGAGAACGTCAAGGCGGAGGGCCAGTCCTCGGCCCAGACCGTCAAGCAGGACGCCACCCCCAGCTGATCACGGCTGAGCACGACCTACCGGGCGTCGGCACCTCCCTCGCGGGTGGGTGCCGGCGCCCGTGGTGTTTCGGGAGCGGCGCGGGCGATGAGGCTCCGGTGGACAGCCGCCGCCACTCGCCGTACCAGGCCAGACGCGCCCCCGTGCTCGTGCCCGACAACGACCTCGACGTCGCCGTCACGGATCGAACTCGAGTTGTGCTTCTGATCGACGTTGAGGGCGGGGCATCTGCAGGTGACGGTCAGAACTCGTCTCCCGATTCCCGCAGTGCGTCCTCGCCGGCCGTGCGGGCGATCACCTGAAGCTTCGTGCCACCACTTTCGGGTGTCACCAGCGGAGGGACACGTGCCACGTTCTACTGCAACCTACTGAAACATCTGTGTTGCAGTAGATGTTTCAGTGGCTCAGCGCAGCGCCCGAGGCGCGTGGATCCGCGGGGGCTTGGCCATCCCACTCGACCAGGTCCAGCTTGCGAAGAGTCTGCACGTGTCGCGACGCGGTTGGCTGGGCGATGCCGGCCAGCTCGGCCACCTGTCCGGTGCTGAGCGGCCTAGCCTCCAAGCGGACAGCCGCTCTCTCGTCCTTCGACGGTCTCAGGCCGAGGACCTCGTCGTCAGGACTTCGAGGACGCGCGGAGCGTAGAACCGTCGCTTGTAAGCGTGCGCGTCGACGACCTGGAGGACCCCGAGGTCGCAGAGCTGTCCGACCAGTTTGTTGGCTCGCCCGTAGGAAATGTCGAGGTCGGCCTCAACCCGGCGCACCGTGAAGCTGGGGTTGGCGATCGCGAGGTCGACCAGCGAGTGAGCGCTGTCGGCTCTCAGCGCCGAGGCTCGGACGATCGCCTTCAACTCGGCCTGGACCGCCACCAGAGCGCGCATCTCCTCATGGGTGTTGTCGGCGGCTTGCCGCAATCCCTCTGCGAAGAAGGCGACGAAGGCGTCCCAGTCACCGGTGGTGCTGACGGCCAGGAGCCGGTCGTAGTAGTCGCCTCGTCGGGCCTCGAACCACGGCGACACGGTCAAGGTGGGCTCGCTGAGGACGCCGGCAGCTACCAGGTGCAGCACGATGAGGAGCCGGCCGATGCGCCCGTTGCCATCGTGGAACGGGTGCAGGGTCTCGAACTGGTAGTGCGACGTTGCCGCGGCTACGACGGGATCGATGTGGCCCCGATGGTCTTCGCGGAGCCAAGCGACGAGGGCTCCCACGCCCGACTCTAGCTCGACGCCGTCTGGCGACGGCACGAATCGGGCGTTGTGGACGGGATGGGCTCGGGGATCGGCGTCCACGCGCCGTCCGATCACGACCTGCGCCTCGCGCAGGCGGCCGGAGACCGGCTCCAGCGGCGTACCCCGCATCAGGATGCCATGGAGGTCGCTCAGGAATGAGGTTGAGATGGGTCGACCGTCGGCGATCCAGGCGAATCCGTAGTTGGCCGCGGTGACGTAGTTGAGGATCTCAGTCAGTTCAGCGGTAGGCGGCTCCTCGTCGTCGGCGACCAGAACCTCTGCGAGGGGGGCGTAGGTGCCCTCGAGCGCGGATGTGCTCTGCGCTTCGCGGCGCAGTGTGGGGAGGCGCAACAACGTCGGGTTCGGGAGCTGCCGCGCGGTGCTGTCGAGTGCGGCCAGCGCAGCCCGGGCGTCGGCAATGACGAGATGGGTCTTGGGGGACAGGTCAGGTCCGTCGGAGGCCAACGCAGCCGGGATGAATGCCTTGTGCTGCCATGGCCCCAGGAGCGGGTCGTGGCCGGTGATGGTGACGAGTGTCCCCGGCGCCGACTTCTGGAACATGTTCAGATCCACAATGTCACTCTAAGCCCCGTTGTGGAACATCGTTGGGGTCGGCGTGTCACATGACGACACATCTTCGGGGGAGGTCGTACAGGCACACGCGCCGCTGCCGCCCGAGATGCGCGGCTTGCCCTGCGCGAGCAGCGTGGGCTTCCGAGGGCCACCCGCGTCCCTCCTAGGCTGGACGGGTGGAGTCCCGCTTCGGGCTCCGCAGGATCTGGTTCGGATATCACGCTCGGGTATCGCCAACGGGGAAACTCGTGCCACTCATGAGGAGTCATCGGCATGGCCAACCGCCTCGCCAACGCGACCAGTCCCTACCTGCTGCAACACGCGGAGAACCCAGTGGATTGGTGGGAGTGGTCCCCCGAAGCGTTTGCTGAGGCGAAGCGCCGTGACACGCCGGTGCTGCTGAGCGTCGGGTACGCCGCCTGCCACTGGTGCCATGTGATGGCCCACGAGTCGTTCGAGGACGAGGCCACGGCGGCGTACCTCAACGAGCACTTCACCTGCGTCAAGGTCGACCGCGAGGAGCGGCCCGACGTGGACGCCGTCTACATGGCCGCCACCACCGCAATGACCGGCCAGGGGGGCTGGCCGATGACGGTGCTGATGACGCCGGACGGGGCGCCGTTCTTCGCCGGCACCTACTTTCCGGACCAGCCGCGGCACGGGCAGCCGGCGTTCCGGCAGGTCGTCGAGGCCCTGTCGGCGGCCTGGCGCGACAACCGCCAGGAGGTCCTGGAGGTGGCCGCCGACGTGACCGGGCACCTGCGTCAGGCGGTCACCGTCGAAGCCGAGGAGCCGCTCGACGAGACGGTGCTCGCGGGGGCCGTCACCGCGCTCGCCCAGGAGTTCGACGCCACCTCCGCCGGCTTCGGCACGGCCCCGAAGTTCCCGCCCTCGATGGTGCTCGAGTTCCTGCTCCGGCACGCGGCCCGGACCGGCTCACCGAACGCGTCCGGGATGGCCGACCGCACCCTGCGGGCGATGGCCCGGGGCGGGATGTACGACCAGCTCGCCGGGGGCTTCGCCCGCTACTCGGTGGACCGGGACTGGGTGGTGCCGCACTTCGAGAAGATGCTCTACGACAACGCGCAGCTGCTCGGCGTCTACCTCCACTGGTGGCGGCAGAGCGGGGACCCGCTGGGTGAGCGGGTGGCCCGCGAGACCGCGGACTTCCTGCTCGCCGAGCTACGCACGACCGAGGGCGGCCTCGCCTCGGCGCTGGACGCGGACACCGAGGGCGTCGAGGGTCGCTTCTACGTCTGGACGCCGCAGCAGCTCGTCGCCGTCCTCGGCCCCGACGACGGCGCCTGGGCCGCCTCCCTGCTGTCGGTCACCGAGGCGGCGACGTTCGAGGACGGAGCCTCGACGCTGCAGCTGCGGTCCGACCCCGACGACATCGACCGCTGGGCCGACGTCCGGGCGCGGCTGCTGGCCGCGCGGGCGTCCCGGGTGCGGCCGGCCCGCGACGACAAGGTCGTCACCGCCTGGAACGGCCTGGCCGTCGCGTCGCTCGCCGAGGCGGGGACGCTGCTGGAGGAGCCGCGCTACCTCGACGCGGCCGTCGCCGCCGCACGGCTGCTCGTCGACCGGCACCTCGGGGACGGAGTGCTGCGGCGGGTGTCCCGCGACGGGGTGGTGGGCCGGCACACGGGGGGGCTCGAGGACCACGCGTGCCTGGCCCACGGGCTGCTGGCGCTGGTGTCCGCGACCGGTGACGCATCCTGGCTCGAGCCGGCGGAAGCGCTGCTCGACCGGGCGCTCGCGCTGTTCCCCGCGGGCGACGGCGGCTTCTTCGACACCGCCGAGGACGCCGAGTCGCTGCTGACCCGTCCCCGTGACAACACCGACAACGCCAGCCCGTCGGGGCAGTCGGCACTGGTGCACGCGCTGATGGCGTACGCCGCGCTGACCGGCTCCGGGCGCCACCGCGACGCGGCCGAGGCGGCGCTGCGCCAGGTGCGGACGCTGGCCGAGCGGGTCCCGCGCTTCGCCGGCTGGTCGCTCGCCGCCGCCGAAGCAGCCCTGGCCGGACCGCTCGAGGTGGCGGTGGTCGGTGCCCCGGACGACCCGGACCGGGCCACGCTGACACGGGTGGCCCGCGAGTCGTCCAGCCCCGGGCTGGTGGTGGTCGTGGGGGAGCCGGCCGCGGACGGTTCGGACGCCGAAGGCGCGGGGACGCTGCCGCTGCTGGCCGGGCGCGGCCTGGTGGACGGGCGCGCCACGGCGTACGTCTGTCGGGGGATGGTCTGCGACCGTCCTGTCACGACCCCCGAGGACCTCCGCGTCCTGCTCCGCCGCTCCTCCTGACCCACCTCCGGGATAGTCCGCGGCCGACGGCACCTGCGGGAGGCGTTTCAAGGTGCCGTCGGCCTCGGACTATCGGGGGGCGCGATCGACAGCCCCGGACATGGCGCTGCAGCAGGTCAGTCGGAGTCGGGGGTCTGGGTCGGAGTGGCCGTCGTAGTGGGAGTCGGCGTGGTCGACGACGTCGGCGTGGGGTCGGCCGAGGGCGTCGGGTCGGTGCTCAGGGTGGTCGAGGGGCTGGGAGCCGAGGTCGCCTTGGACGGTGCCGCAGTGGTGGCAGCGGTCGTCGGACTGGGCGCGGCGGTCGCCGGGGTCGGCGTGGGAGCGTCGCTGGCCGCCGGCCGGATGCTCCGCGACCAGGGGGTCGGGGTCGCCCGGCCGGCCGGGCGCTCCACGGTGTCGGAGACCGTCGTCCCCCCGCGGGTGCCATCCAGCGAGCGACCCGTCACCAGCTCGGCGGCGGTGATGCCCGTGACGGCCACGACGAAGACCAGCACGGCGCCGAGCAGCACCCGGCGAACCCGGGGACGCCTGCTGGTCGAGGTGCCGGCCACCCGCTCGCGACCGGTCGATGTGCCGGCCGGGCGGTCGCGACCGGTCAAGGCGCCGGCCAGCCGCTCGCGACTGCGGCGCAGCGAGGTCGTGTAGATCGCGCTGGCCATCGAGGCGACCACGCTGAACAGGGCCGCGCCCGTGATCGTGCCGGCCACGCCGAGCCGGGAGCCCAGCGCGGCGGCGGTCGCCGCGGCCAGGGAGCCGCCGACCACCTGGCTGAGCGAGAGGCCGAGGCCGCTCGGTGCCGGCGGAGGAGCAGGAGGATCGTCGTGGGGTGCTGGGAGGGGCCGCTGGCCCTCGTCGAGGTCGGGGACTTCGGTGGTGCGGGTGCTCATCGCTGCTTTCGGGTCGATCTTTTCTGTACCGGTCCAATGATGCCTCGCCCGACGTGGCCACGGCGCCACGGCACGCCCGGGTGGTGAGCGATGACACCCGGGACCGGGCGGCCGGCTGAGCCCGGACCGACCGCACGTCGCCAGCCGCGCGGGCAGTCAGCGCGAGTCAGCGCCGGTCAGCGCAGGGAGTACGTCGCGAGCGAGACGCCCACGTAGTGGGTCGTGAAAGCCACGATCGTCAGGCTGTGGAACACCTCGTGGAACCCGAACCACCGCGGGAACGGGTTGGGCCGACGGAAGCCGTAGACGACGCCGCCGACGGTGTAGATGAGCCCACCGGCCACCATCAGCACGAGCACGGCGGGACTGGCCCGGTCGAAGAAGTCGGGGAAGTAGAAGACCGCGGCCCAGCCGAGCGCGATGTAGATCGGGGTGTAGAGCCATCGCGGGGCACTGGTCCAGAACAGCCGGAACAAGATGCCGAGGCCGGCGCCACCCCACGCGATGACCAGCAGCTGCGTGCGCTGGCCACCGTGCAGCAGCAGGAGCGTGAAAGGCGTGTAGCTGCCCGCGATCAGCAAGAAGATGCTCGAGTGGTCGAGACGGCGCAGCCACAGATTGGTGCGCGGCGACCAGCGGCCGCGGTGCATGGTCGCGGACGCGGTGAACAGGGCCAGTGCCGACAGGGCGAAGATCGCCGAGCCGATCCGGGTCATCGGCGTGGGCGACAGCACGAACAGCACGATGCCGGCGACCAGGGCGAGCGGGGCGGTGGCTGCATGCAGCCAGCCGCGCAGGCGGGGCTTGACCTCGTCGATGACCTCGCGGACCGTCTCGCCGAGCCGCTCGGTGGCGTCGCCGGCGGCGTTGGCGAGAGGGCGCGGGCGGTCGGTCACTCCTCCAATCTACCGACCCCACGGGTGCTGCAACACAGGTTCGTCCTTTGCTGCGGGCGGCCGGGGTCCGCCGAGTAGGGTCTGTGGCCGTGGCGGACTGGAAGCGCGGCCTGCGTCGGGTGCTCTACCCGGCCTATGAGGCGCGCATCGCCCGTCGGCTGCCCGCGGACGGCCTGCCCAAGCACGTCGGGGTGATGCTCGACGGCAACCGGCGCTGGGCCCGGGCGGTCGGCCAGGACACCGCCCACGGTCACCGAGCCGGGGCGGCCAACATCGAGCCGCTCCTCGGTTGGTGCGAGGAGGTCGGCGTCGAGGTGGTCACCTTGTGGCTGCTGTCCACCGACAACCTCAACCGGCCCGCGAGCGAGCTGGACCACCTGCTGCCGATCATCGCCGACGCGGTGGAGACGCTGGCCGAGCAGCGGCGCTGGCGGCTGCATCCCGTCGGGTCGCTGGACCTGCTCCCGGCCGCCATCGTCGGCCGGCTCAAGGCGGCGGCGGAGTCCACCCGCGACGTGGACGGGATGCTGGTCAATGTCGCGGTCGGGTACGGCGGCCGCCGCGAGATCGCGGACGCCGTGCGGTCGCTGCTCGCCGAGCACGCCTCCAGGGGGACCTCGCTCGAGGAGCTCGCCGGCACCCTCGAGGTCGAGCACATCGCCGAGCACCTCTACACCCGTGGGCAGCCCGACCCCGACCTGGTGATCCGGACCTCCGGGGAGCAGCGGCTCGGCGGGTTCCTGCTCTGGCAGAGCGCGCACAGCGAGTTCTACTTCTGCGAGGCCTACTGGCCCGACTTCCGCCGTGTCGACTTCCTGCGCGCGGTCCGCGCCTACGCCGAGCGCGAGCGCCGCTTCGGCTCGTGACCGCGCTGGCCGACGCCGTGCCCCGAGAGGTGCACCGGGTCCGGCGCGCGTTCACCTGACCGTCATCGCTCCGTCATCGGAGCACCTGGCGTGTCGGACTCGACCGTTCCCGACCGGGGCTTACGGTCGTCTCGACGACGGGTCGGGAAGCCCGTCGTCTCGGGAGGCCAGTTCGTGAGTCAGCACCCATCACGACCAGACACGACCCCGGCAGCCGGACGCCCGCACTCGGACGACCAGCTCCGGTCCCGGTCCACCAGTTCACTCTGACGAGGACCGGGCGCGAGTGCGCGCGTCGGTCCGCGAGGGGATGCACCGTGGTTTCGAGCAAGAGCTCCACCCCGCCCGCCCGCCGCACCTACGTCCTGGACACCAGCGTCCTGTTGGCAGATCCCGGGGCGCTGCGCCGCTTCGACGAGCACGAGGTCGTGCTGCCGGTCGTGGTGATCACCGAGCTGGAGGGCAAGCGCAACCACCCCGAGCTGGGCTACTTCGCCCGGTCCGCGCTCCGGATGCTCGACGAGCTGCGGGTGCAGCACGGTCGCCTCGACGAGCCGGTCCCGGTCGGGGACGCCGGGGGCACGATCCGGGTGGAGCTCAACCACACCGACCCGACCTCGCTGCCCTCGGGCTTCCGGCTCGGCGACAACGACTCGCGGATCCTCGCGGTCGCCCACAACCTGTCGAGTGAGGGCCACGCTGTCACGCTGGTCTCCAAGGATCTGCCGATGCGGATCAAGGCCTCCGCGGTCGGGCTCGACGCGGAGGAGTACCTCGCTGAGCTCGCCGCCGAGTCGGGGTGGACCGGCATGGCCGAAATCGAGGTTTGCGCCGCCGACCTCGACGAGCTGTACGACGACGGCGTGGTCGACCTTCCCGCCGCCCGCGAGCTGCCCTGCCACACCGGTCTGGTGCTGCTCTCGGAGCGGGGCAGCGCCCTGGGTCGCGTCCGGGCCGACAAGCGGGTGCACCTGGTCCGCGGCGACCGCGACGCGTTCGGGATCCACGGACGGTCCGCGGAGCAGCGCATCGCGCTCGAGATGCTCCTGGACCCCGAGGTCGGCATCGTCTCCCTCGGCGGCCGCGCCGGCACCGGCAAGTCGGCGATGGCGCTGTGCGCGGGGCTCGAGGCGGTGATGGAGCGCGGCCAGCACAAGAAGGTCGTGGTGTTCCGGCCGCTGTTCGCGGTCGGGGGTCAGGAGCTCGGCTACCTCCCGGGCAACGAGAACGAGAAGATGTCGCCGTGGGGACAGGCGGTCTTCGACACCCTGGGTGCCCTGACCACTCCCGAGGTCATCGACGAGATCCTCGATCGCGGGATGCTCGAGGTGCTGCCGCTGACCCACATCCGCGGACGGTCGCTGCACGACGCGTTCGTGATCGTGGACGAGGCGCAGTCGCTGGAGCGCAACGTGCTGCTGACAGTGCTCTCCCGGATCGGAGCCAACTCCAAGGTGGTGCTGACCCACGACGTGGCACAGCGCGACAACCTCCGGGTCGGTCGCCACGACGGCGTCGTGGCGGTGGTGGAGCGGCTCAAGGGCCACCCGCTGTTCGCGCACACCACGCTGCACCGCTCGGAGCGCTCGCCGATCGCGGCGCTGGTCACCGAGATGCTCGAGAGCGTGGTGCTCTGAGCCTCAGCCCACCGAGGTCCTCGACGGGGTGTCCGCAGGCCGCCCCGTCGAGTGGCCGCGCACCAGCGGCATGGAAACCTCCTGGACGCCGCTGCGTCTGTCCAGCAGGGTCTCGACTGCGGTCGCGCCCAGCTCGCGGTAGGGCACCTGCACCGACGAGAGCGACGGACGCAGCCAGCCGGCGAGGTCCGACCCGTCGAAGGACACCACCGCGACGTCGTGCGGCACCCGCAGGTGGTGCTCGGTGAGTGCCTCGTAGGCGCCCATCGCGATGCGGTCGTTGAGGCACACCAGCGCCCGTGGCGCCGTGCCCGCGTCGAGCAGACGGCCCACCTCCTCGAACGCGGGGACCACGGCCCAGGGGCAGTCCAGCCGGCCGGCCAGGGCCGTGCCCACCTCGGCGAGCGTCTCGCTGATGCCCTCCTCGCGCAGCGTCCCCGCGACCGCGCACGGCAGGGACCTCCCCCCGACGAGCCAGATGTCGTCACGGACGCCGGCCTCGAGCAGGGTGGCCGCCGCCGTGCGCCCGCCGGCGCGCTCGTCGGGCACCACGGCCGGCAACCGGTCCTCGACGTCGCGGCAGTTGAGCAGCACCACCCGCTCGTCGAGCAGCGCGTCGGGCACGGTGACGGCCGAGTGCATGACGGTGGCGTAGAGGATGCCGTCGACCTGCCGGTCGAGCATCTCCTCGATCAGGAGGGCTTCGGTGCCGGGGTCGCCCTCGGACTCGCCGATGACCACCAGGTGCTTGTGCTGGCGGGCCGCCGCGGCCGCTCCGGTCAGCATCTGGTTGGCGAACGACCCGCTGGCCACCTGGTCGGAGACCACCCCGACGGTCGCTGTGGAGGCGGACCGGAGGTTGCGGGCGCTGCGGTTCGGGCGGTAGCTCAAGGCGTCGGCCGCCGCCTGCACACGGGCGACGGCGTCGGCGCCGATCCGCATCTCGGTCGACCGGCGGTTCACGACGTACGACGCGGTGGTCACCGACACTCCGGCCCGCGCCGCCACGTCCGAGAGGGTGGGACGACGACGTTCGCGTCGCTCGCGCACCGACCTGTCGGCCATCGACGCCTCCCATGTCCGGGCCCTGTGCTCGGCCCGTCTGTGCCTGGACCTGCCCGTCCCCGGGCCGTGTCGCAATCGTGATCTCACTGCCGCGTTCGCCCCTGCACGTGTCGCTTGACACTCGCTAGGGACAAAGTAATGATCTGCTGATTCCTTTCAGTTGTGATGTCTAGCACAACTCAGGGCTCAGCGGCAGACGAGTTCAACGGCAGACAAGTGACCGGCGACGCAGAACGAGGAGCACAGATGCGAGTGTCCAAGCGCAACCGCTCGGTGGTGGTCGCGATGACCACCGCGCTGGTGGCGGCAGCCGGCCTGGCCGGCTGTGGCGGTGGGGGGAGTGGCAGTGGCTCCGACAGCAAGACCGTGACGGTGTGGCTGAGCACGGACCAGCCGGTCGTCGACGGGTTCAACAAGGTGCTGGTGCCGGAGGCCAAGAAGAAGGGCATCACGCTCAAGCTCAAGAAGGTCAACGACATCAACACGCTGGTGATGACCAGCATCCAGGCCAACAAGGCCCCCGACATCGCGCTGATCCCCCAGCCCGGCGTGGTTCAGGACATCGTCAAGCGGAACAAGGCGTACCCCCTCGACGACGTCGTCGACATGGACTCGCTGAAGAGCAGCATGACCGCCGGCACGCTCGACGCCGGCACCGTCAACGACAAGCTCTACGGCCTGCTGGTCAGCATGAACGTCAAGAGCCTCGTGTTCTACAACAAGAAGGCCTGGGCCACGGCCGGCTACCCGGTCCCCACGTCGCTCGACGAGCTCAACTCGCTCACCGACCAGATCAAGTCCGACGGCGGCACCCCGTGGTGCGCCGGTCTCCAGGACCCGGGCGGTGCCTCCGGGTGGCCGATGACCGACTGGATGGAGGACCTCGTCATGCGCTACGGCGGGGCCGACAAGTACAACGACTGGGTCACCCACCAGATCAAGTTCGACGACCCGGTGGTCAAGCAGGCGGGTGAGGAGATCGAGAAGCTCCTGTTCACCGACGGCAACGTGACCGGCGGCCAGAAGGCCATCGCCAACTCCAACTGGCAGACCGTCGCGAACTCGATGTTCGACACGAAGCCCGGCTGCTGGATGCTCAAGCAGGCCAACTTCATCACGGGCTTCTTCCCCAAGGACGTCCAGAAGAACCTGGACGCGAACGTCGGGGTCTTCGGCTTCCCGCCGGCCACGTCCGGTGGCGAGAACCCGACCCTGGGTGGTGGCGACCTGGCCACGATGCTCAACGACAACGCCAGCACCAAGACCGTGATGAAGCTGATGGCCGACAAGAACCTGGGCTCGGAGGCCGCGAAGTCCGGCGACTACATCTCCCCGCACAAGGACTTCGACACCAGCGTCTACCCGAACAGCATCGTCAAGGGTGCGGCCGAGGTGGCCTACAAGTCGACCTCGTTCCTGTTCGACGGCTCCGACGCCATGCCGGCCTCGGTCGGTGCGGGCTCCTTCTGGAAGCAGATGGTGTCCTGGACCGCCGGTGAGGAGTCCCTGGACGAGGCGCTGAAGAACATCGACGACAGCTGGCCCACGTCCTGACCTGAACAGAGAGGTCCAGCACAAGCGCGCGAACCCGCGGGTCGCGGACCGGGCTCAGACGCCCGGTCCGCGACCCGGCGGTCCCTCTCCACCCACAGCGAGCCACTCACAGCGAGCGAAGAAGGCGGCCATGGCTCTGAAGATCATCTACGCGGTGCTCACCGTGGTCGTCGGCATCGGTGCGGCGGTGCTGCTCTACTGGGTGCTCAACAAGCTGGTCGAGCTGCTGCCGGGGCGGGCCGAGGGCGCGTTGAAGCCCTACGCCTACATCCTGCCGGCGTACGCCGCGATCACGGTGTTCCTGATCTACCCGGCCATCTTGACGATCATCGACTCGTTCAAGGACTCCACCAGCACAAACTGGGTGGGCCTGGACAACTTCACCCGGCTGCTCAGCTCGCACGACTTTCAGCAGACGCTGATCAACACCCTGCTGTGGATCATCATCGTGCCGGCGCTCACCGTGGTGATCGGGCTCGGGATCGCCACGCTGGCCGACAAGCTCAGCCCCGCCGGAGAGCGGCTGAGCAAGACCGTCATCTTCACGCCGATGGCGATCAGCTTCGTCGGCGCAGGCACCATCTGGCAGCTGATGTACGCCTACCAGTCCTCGGGCAGCCAGATCGGGCTGCTCAACGCCATCTGGACCAAGCTGGGGGGCTCGCCGGTCGCCTGGCTGAGCCTGACCCACTTCCACGTCAACAGCCTGCTGCTGATGGTCATGCTGCTGTGGGCGCAGGCGGGCTACGCGATGGTGCTGCTGTCCTCGGCCATCAAGGGTGTTCCCGAGGAGACGCTTGAGGCCGCCGCCATCGACGGCGCGACGTCCAGCCAGACGTTCTTCCGGGTCGTGGTCCCGCAGATCATGGGCACGATCGTCACCGTGTTCGTCACGGTGCTGATCACGGTGATGAAGATCTTCGACATCGTCTACGTGATGACGCGGGGCAACTTCAACACCAACGTGGTCGGCAACGAGTTCTACAACCAGCTGTTCAAGTTCTTCGACTACGGCACGGCCTCGGCCATCGTGGTGCTGCTGATGATCGCGGTCATCCCGGTCATGTGGTTCCAGGTCCGTCACTTCAAGCGCGAGGAGGCCGTCTGATGGCGACCGCACAGGTCCCGGCGACCACCGCCCCGACGCAGGAAGCGACCCGGCGCAAGGCGAAGGCACCGCGCGACCGCGGCAAGGCGAGCGTCGG
>Ga0210040_10003196_pt1 | contig 22359 bp, 13 predicted proteins | sample CryGeyCG12114_NA_FD_185462 | JGI IMG/M metagenome (GOLD analysis project Ga0210040, IMG submission 185462) | Groundwater microbial communities from aquifer - Crystal Geyser CG19_WC_8/21/14_NA (SPAdes) (version 2) | ecosystem: Environmental > Aquatic > Deep subsurface > Groundwater | place: USA...
TCTGGAGCAACGGCAACGAAGGCGGCCACAACAAAGAACTCGACGATGACTATGGTTTTTACGACCACTCCAAACGGCCGGTTATTCATGCCCATCACCGTCCCGGCAACGCTTTTAACGGCATCGATTGCAACCACTACGAAGATTATTACAGCTCCCAGCGCATCCTGAACGATTCGCTGATTTATATGCCCACGGAGTTCTTGCATTCCCAGGATGATGGGGGGGGCGGCACTTCGCTCTACGATTTCTGGGAATTACACTGGAACGCCAAACGCTCGGGTGGTGGTTTTTTATGGGCACTGGTGGACGAAGGCCTTGTGCGCACCGACTTGAATGGTATGATTGACGTAAACCGCGTAAATGCGCCCGACGGGGTAGTAGGGCCGCACCGCGAAAGAGAAGGTAGCTTTTACGCGATGCGGGAAATTTTTTCGCCCGTAAAAATACAAATGAAAGAGCTGCCTGCTAGTTTTAACGGCGAAATAGCCGTAGAAAACCGGTTTCATTTCACTAACTTAAATCAATGTACGTTTGCCTGGGAGTTGGCTAACTACCGCAAACCCGGCGAAATATTTACCGGCTACACCACCCTAAAAAAAGGCACCGGTGTCGGCCCGGCCATTGCCCCGGTAAGCAGCGGCAACTTAAAACTAAACCTGCCTGCCGATTGGCAAAACTACGACGCCCTGTTTTTATCGGCTTACGATCCGGCGAAAAACCTCATTTATACCTGGACCTGGAATATTAAAACCAATGAGAAATTACTGGATAAAGTGGTGCTTTTAAATGAAAACAATGCGGTAAACCTCACCGAAACCGATTCGACCTATACCTTACAAGGTGGTGGTATTTCGGTTATGTTGGATAAGAAAAAAGGCACCATTATGGGCTTGGCAAATACCGCCAGCGATAAGCTTTCGTTCGGAAACGGCCCCGTTATGGTGGCGGGAAATGCCGCAGTAGCAGGCGTGAAGCAATATAAAGAAGGTAATGGGCACGTAGTGGAAGTAAGTTATAAAGGCGATTTGAAATACGCCAAATGGAAAATGCACGGCAGCGGCTGGCTGAGCCTGGAATACGAGTACAACCTGAACGGCAACTACCCTTTTACCGGCATTAGCTTTACCTACCCCGATAATTTTATGATTGGCGCCAAGTGGCTGGGTAAAGGGCCGTACCGGGCCTGGAAAAACCGCATGCAAGGTATTAGCCACAATGTGTGGGAAAATTACTACAACGACACCCAAACCGGCAGTGCTCCCTGGCTTTATCCCGAATTTAAAGGTTATTTTGCCGATGTTACCTGGATGGAATTTAATACCGTAGAAGGCAAATTCCTGGTCGCCACCAAAGAAAAAGATTTGTTTGTGCGCCGTTTAGATTTTTACGGTTTATCCGGGGTAAAACCGCACCCCGATTTACCAGTAGGCAATCTTTCGTTCCTCGATAATATTCCGCCTTTAGGTACCAAACTGGCCTTAAACATTAGCGCCAACACCCGCAACCTGGGCCCCACCGGCGAGCTGAACAAAGTAAACGGCCCGGTTAAACGGACTTTGTATTTTTATTTCGGCTTACCTAAAACCGAAAATACCGCCCCTTTGCAATATAATGTGCCGGTAAAAGATGAGCTGTTTTAAATGTTTATAGCAAAACTAAATATGAAATTAAAAATGCCTAATCCGAATAGTTGTCTTTATTATTTTACCGTTTGTTTGGGATTGATTGTCTTGGTGGTTAGTTGCCAGAATAAAACCGGTCACAAGGCTGTCGACGAGAATCCTTGGGGTGGTATTGCCATTATCCGCAAACAAATAAAAGCACCCAGTTTTAAAGCGAAAGATTTTTTAATTACGGATTACGGCGCGGTAGGCGATGGTCGGAAAAAATGTACCGAAGCTTTTAAGCAAGCCATAGCGGCCTGTAACCAAAATGGCGGCGGCCGGGTAGTGGTGCCAACCGGAACCTTTCTGACCGGAGCAATTCACCTGAAAAGCAACGTAAACCTGCACCTACAGGATAACGCTACCGTGTTATTCAGCCGCGATACCGAGGATTATTTGCCGGTGGTTTTTACCCGCTGGGAAGGTATGGAATTGATGAATTACTCGCCATTTATATATGCTTATGAACAGGAAAATATTGCCATTACTGGCAACGGCACTTTAGACGGAAACTCTAATAATGAATTCTGGTGGCCTTGGTGCGGCGCCAAGAAATTTGGTTGGCAAGAAGGTATGCCCAAACAAACTGCCGACCGCAATTTACTGCACGAATATAATCATCAGGAAAAAGATGCCCGTACCCGGATTTTTGGCCCCGGCCATTATCTGCGCCCGCAGTTTGTACAGCCTTACAAATGCAAAAATGTGCTTATCAGTGGCGTGAAATTAATTAATTCGCCAATGTGGAATGTGACGCCGGTGCTTTGTGAAAACGTAACTATAGAAAATATTAAGGTAGTTACCTTGGGGCCCAACAACGATGGCTGCGATCCGGAGTCTTGCAAAAATGTGCTGATTAAAAATTGCTATTTCGATACCGGCGATGATTGTATTGCCATTAAATCGGGCCGCAACGAAGATGGCCGGAGAATAGGCAAGCCTTCCGAAAATATCATTATTGAAGGTTGCCAAATGAAAGATGGGCACGGCGGGGTGGTGATCGGCAGTGAAATCTCGGGCGGTGCCCGGAATATTTACGCCCTTAACTGCACCATGGACAGCAAAAACCTGGACCGGGTATTGCGCATTAAAACCAGTTCGCAGCGGGGCGGCATTATCGAGAATATTTTTATGCGTGATGTGAAAGTAGGTACTTATAAAGAGGCCGCTGTGAAGTGTAATATGTTTTACGAAGAGTCGGGCAATCACATGCCGGTTATCCGGAATGTTTGGGTCGAGAACCTGCAAGTAGAGAATGGTGGCAAATACGCCGTTTTGGTAAGGGCCTACGAACAGTCACCGGTAGAAAACCTGCGGTTAATAAATTGCACCATCAATGGCGTAGAACAAGCCGTTGATGTTGATCATGTCAGTAACATGAAGTTTGAGAAGGTGGTTATCAATAAGCAGCCTTATGAATTAAGTAAAACCGCTTCGGCCAAAAAATAAGCTTTAAAGAAGTTTCACCACCAATAATAAACCAGATGATCCAAAAAAAATATTTGATTAAAAATTTAGTTGCCTTCTTTTCGGCAGCTTTGCTGCTACCGGCAGGATTATTTTGCCATTCTGTACAGGCGCAACAATTAGCTTTTCCTGGGGCCGAAGGATTTGGGCAATTTGCTACTGGCGGTCGGGGCGGCGAAGTTTATCACGTTAACAATTTAAACGACAGCGGGCCGGGTTCTTTCCGGGATGCCGTTACCAAACCCAACCGGACCGTGGTTTTTGATGTCGGCGGTGTTATTCCGATCAAAACGCGCATAGTAGTAGCTGCTAACGTAACTATCGCGGGCCAAACAGCCCCCGGCGACGGCATTACTATTTACGGCAACGGCTTGTCTTATACCGAAGCCAACAACTCTATTACCCGCCACATCCGGATCAGGATGGGGAAAATAGGGGATACCGGCAAAGACGCCATTGCCATTGCTACTGGCCACGATATGATCTTTGATCACATTTCGGTTTCCTGGGGCCGCGATGGTACATTTGATTTAAATGGGAATGTCAGCAATGTAACACTCCAGAATTCTATTATCGGGCAGGGGCTACAAACCCATTCTACCGGTGGGCTTATTCAATCTAAAGGCGGTGTTTCTATTTTAAGATGTCTTTATATCGATAATCATACGCGTAACCCGAAAGTAAAAGGTACGAATCAGTTTGTGAATAATGTGGTTTACAACTGGGCCGTAGGCGCTTATATTCTGGGTGGTGAATCTGAGGGTCGCACGGATGCTAACATTCAGCATAACTATTTTATCGATGGCCCCGAAACTAAAAATAATTCTCCTTTCAGCCGGGCTAATGCTAACTTTCATTTATATGCCGCCAATAATTTTCACGATGGCAACGAAAATGGCAAACTGGATGGTAGTGCCTTACCAAACCAGGCGTACGGACCAGTAACCTGGATGCCCCAGCCTTTCGATTTTCCTAAAGTAACTTTGCTTTCTCCGGAACAAGCTTACCAGTTGGTTTTGAAATCAGCCGGTGCATCCCTGCACCGCGACGAAGTAGATGTTTTTATGCTAACAGAACTAACTTCTTTAGGCACCAAAGGCAAAACTATCAACGATGAAAAAACTTTGCCGATGCAAGGTCCGGGTACTATTAAAAGCGGAAAAGCACCAGCTGATAAAGATCAGGATGGTATTCCGGACGATTGGGAAAAAGCAATGAAACTGAATCCCAAAGACCCGGCAGATGCCCAACTAGATGCCGATAAAGATGGCTACACCAACCTCGAAGAATACCTGAATTGTTTAGCCGGAGATTGTGACAAAGGCATGCCAATTCCGAAAAAGAAGTAAGCAAGGTTAATTCTAAGTAAAATTAAGTCAGATAAATATTAGGGAATGATTATTAAGTCTATCTGGTTTTTTTGCTTTGTTATATTTCTGGGAATTCCTGTGGCCGGATGGGCCGAATCCGGAATTGGTAATGTTGGTTGGCAGCCCGAAAAGAGAAGCCAATACCCTTACTATTACCACCAATAAAGCCACCGTTAAGCTCGAGTTTTGTACCCGTCAAATGGTTCGGGTTCGGACGAGTTGGGAGAGCAGTTTTGAAGAAAACGAGCCTTTCCTAGTTAGTCAATACTTTATTTTGATCTGAGAAGTACTTTAGTTTAGAAAATACTGCCGTTGGTATTGGCTTTTATATCAATATACGTAAAGTTAAAATTCTCCTCCCCAACTTAGTTTGCCGATTTAAAGCTTAATATAAAATGAAAAATAAGGCCATGCGGCAAACTAAATTTTTAGATCTAAAAGCTAAAGACTCATCCTGCAATTACCTGCCTGCCAAAATAGAGGTTAGAGATACCTACTATATAGCCGGATTTAGATTCATAATACTCTTTTATTAAAAAATCTGAAAATGAATTAAATAATTTGGCTGTGGCTTATTGTCAGCTGAAGCGGCAATAATGAAGTGTTAGCAAAATATTATATAAAAATAAGGCGACATACAGGATAGGGCAGGACAGCTACTATCTAGTTAATTTTTATATTTATAACAATTTATATTAAGAAATTTTAAAATTCACCTCTCTTTAGACGTAAGTGCTCATGAATATTTTCAATAAGCTCAAATTATATTATATTATTTAAAAATAATTAAGCTAAGGTATTGGAATATTCACATTGATAAACCTTCGCAGTTGAAAAATATTAAAAATTGGTTTATTGAACGATTATAGCTTAAAATACAATAGGAATTTAGAGTCTTGTTTGTATAAAGAATGGTTTGTAATATTTTATTAAATAGCTTTTTATAAATTTTGTTTGCTGATTTTATATGAAAACAGGAATTTACCCGAATAGAATGATATTAATAAAATTTAAAAAACTGGCAAGTGTCTTTTTGCTCTTATTCCTATTAATAGGTTGTGAGAAAAAAGAATTTGAAGAATTTTATGAACGGCCTGCTGGTTTGGCTCAGCCTATTTATCAGGAGTTAGAAGCAAAAGGTAACTTTGCTTTATTTTTAACTTGTATCGAAAAAGCAGGATATAAAGACGTATTAAGCAAAGCCGGTTATTGGACCATCTTTGCCCCAAACGACGAGGCCTTTAAAAAATACTTTACGCAAGCCGGTACTGGCAGCGTAGATGGATTAGATGCTCAAACAGCCCAGAAAATTGTAAAATACTCTTTAGTCTATAATGCTTTTAAAGCTGACCGCTTAGGTGATTATCAGTCGAACTTGGGTTGGATGCCTAGCATGGCTTTCAAACGCCGCACCGCTTATTACGAAGGCGTGCAGGAAATTAACGTAAACGGTGAGAAAAGACTGGTAATTGCTTCTAATCGCAACAACCGCCAGGGCACTGATTACTATAATGTAAATGACAATAATAATAAATATATTCCTTATTTCTTAAATGAATTTCTAACTGCCAAAGGTTTATCCGAAGCAGATTATAATTACTTCTACCCCAATGTAAATTTCAGCGCCGGGTTTAACATAGCGGGAGCAGAGGTAATTTCCGCGGATATGGTAGCTCAAAATGGAATCATTCATGAAGTGAGCCAGGTGTTGCTACCATTGCCTAATATCGATGAGTACTTAGCTACCGAAGATAAATACAGCAATTTTAAAGCACTCTTTGATAAATATATGGTTTCTTACGTGGTAAATGCCGCCGCCACCGATAAAAACAACCAGATTACCGGCACCAGCCGCGATGTATTTGTAAAAGTTTTCGACCAAGGTCTAATTTATTCACCAAATAACGAAAACTACTTAAAGTTTGAAGACAACGATGGACAGAGGGAGAGCTACACGCTTTTTGCCCCAACCAATGATGCCTTGCAGAATTACTTAAATAATACCCTTTTAGAAAATTACAAAACGCTGGATGCGTTGCCGAAAGAAATTTTGTATGATTTTCTGAATGCCCACATGTGGAATACTTCGGTATGGCCAACAAAATTTACCAATACCCAAAACAGCTTTGGTCAAGGCGCTTTGTTTGATCCGCTTACCAATGTGGTGGATAAAAAGGTGCTCAGCAACGGCCTGTTTTATGGTACGAATAAAGTACAAGAGGCAAATGTTTTTAGCTCTGTTTTTGGCAAAACCTACCTCGACCCAAATTATTCTTTAATGACACGGGCTTTATCTACCGCTTTAAAACCGGTGCTAATTAATAGCAACCTTAATTTTACTTTATTCCTGGTTTCAGATGAAGTTTTGAATGCAGCCGGATTTAGTTACGATTTAAATGCGAATACCTGGCGCCATACTCCGCCAAACGGCGGTGCTTCTACTTCTGGTTCTACGGCCTGGAGTAAACTAAATCGTATTCTGAATACGCACGTTGTGTTCGGCGATAATCCGGATTTAGCCGGCAACGGCATTATAGAAACTTATGAAGGTGAGTATATCCGGTTCGAACAGAACAAAGTGTATTCAGCCGGTAACCTGGAAATAAAAACAATGGCTAATGTGGCCAGCAAAAGAACGGCAGCAAACGGCACTGTTTATTACCTCGATAAGTTGTTGGTGGAGCCCCAACAGAACGTAGGATTACATTTGTCTGAACTTTCTAAAACTACCGGTTCTTCCTTTAAAAAATTCTTCGATTACCTGAATAACTCAGCCATTTATACCAAAGCAACCGGAGCCATTCTGGGTATAACTGCCGGAGCCAATTATACTTTATTGGTGCCGGATAATGCTGCCATTGATGCTGCCATTGCCCAAGGCTATTTACCTGCATCCAATAATCCTTCCGCCACCGAAGATAAAGAAAAGGTAGCCAATTTTATTCGCTATCACATCCTCGATAAAGCTACCGTGGTGCCCGATGGCAAAAAAGATGGTGGTTTTGTGACGCTTCTGCAGAAAGAAAACGGTGAATCAACTACCGTCACCATCACCAACATGCCCGGTGATTTAACCGTGAAAGATATGCTGGGTAATTCTACTAAGCTAAATATGGCCAAAAGCAACAACTTGTCTAACCGCACGGTCATTCATTTGCTTAATGGCTTTCTAAGATTTAACATTAAATAATCAAAGATTCAAAATCAGGTTATGAGTAAAATTTTACAACTTCATTTTTCTTTTTGGCTCGCTGCTCTTGTTTTTTGTTTAACCAATCAAAATATTTATGGTCAGGGAACCGGAGCCGGACTTACCATTAAAGGCAGAATTACTGCTAGCTCCGATAACCAACCGATTATTGGCGCTACCATAACCGAGATTGATAACGAACAACGGATTATTAATGGCGCTACCGCCGACTTAGAAGGCAATTTCGTGTTGAAAGTAGCTAACCCCAGTAATCGGATAGCGGCTACATATATTGGTTATAAGCGCGTGGTGCAGCAGATTGGTGACCGCACAACTATTAATATTAAACTCGAAGTTTCTTCGAACGAATTATCGGAAGTAGGAGTAGTAGCCCGGAGAACCGTGAGTAACGGTTTGTTGCAGGTAGAAGAGCGGAATTCTACGGTAGGGGTGGCCAGCATTAATGCCAGAGAATTAGAAGAGTTATCTTCCAGTTCTATCGACCAGGCCTTACAAGGTCGTTTGCCAGGTATTGATATTGCAGCTAACTCCGGCGACCCAGGAGCAGGTATGCAGATCCGGATTCGCGGTACTTCTACCATCAATGGTTCTTCCGACCCGCTAATTGTAGTAGACGGTATGCCTTACGAAACCGAAATCCCTTCTGATTTTAACTTTGGTACGGCCGATGACCAGGGTTATGCCGCCTTATTAAATATTGCTCCGTCCGATATTGAAGAAATCAGTGTTTTGAAAGATGCAGCCGCCACGGCAGTTTGGGGATCACGGGCTTCTAACGGGGTATTATTAATTAAAACCAAGCGGGGCAGGGTAGGCAAACCAATGGTTACTTATACTTTGCGGGGTACCATGTCCAAACAACCTAATGCCATTCCAATGCTAACCGGCGACCAATTCTCGATGCTTATTCCGGAAGCTGTGATGAACCGGAACGGTACGCCGCTTAACACGGAGATAGTGAAAGAATTTTTATACGATCCCAGCGATCCTTATTATTACTATAACTACGGCAACAATACCAACTGGATTGATGAGATAACTCAAATTGGGTACAAACAGGATCATAATATTTCTCTGTCGGGTGGGGGTGAGAAAGCCAAATATTATGCCTCGGTGGGTTACCTGGGCGAAGTAGGTACTACTTTGAACACCGGTTTGAAGCGTATTTCTACCCGTATAAACTTGGATTATGATGTGTCTGACCGCATCCGCTTTAGAACTGATATTGCCTATACCCATACCGATAATGATAAAAATTATGCTACCAATGTAAGAGGAATTGCTTACGATAAAATGCCCAACATGGGCGTTTATCAATATGATTTACAGGGTAACAACACTGGTTTATACTTATCGCCTTTAAGCAATATTCAAGGAGAATACCCAGGTACTTATAATCCATTAGCAATGCTGAATGGTGCTACTAATAATGTAATTAATGAACGGATTGTACCTAAGTTTAACCTGCAGTATGATTTTATTCCGGAGTTGTTTTCCACTACTTTTGACGTTCAGTTTGATATTGACAATACCAAGAATAAAAGTTTTTTGCCGCAATTTGCCACCGGCCGGCCTATAAACGAAGATGTGGTGAACCGGGCTTACGATGGAGATGTAGATCGCTTTGGAATACAAACCAAAACTAATCTGCTATTTACGCCGAAGTTAGGTGAAAAGCACGAATTAGTTGGTATTGTATCCTTCCTGACCAGCGATAATAAAACCACCAGTTTCCAGGAGCTTACTTCTAATTCAGCTTCGCCTAACTTACAAGATCCGGCATCGGCCTCCCGGGTACGGAGTTTAAGCTCCAATTTTTCCCAGGGTCGCAGTGTGGCTTTGTTAGCCAATGCCCAGTATAGTTTGTTAGATCGCTATATTATTAATGCTGCTATCCGGGGCGATGGTAATTCTAAATTCGGCCCCGCTAACCGCTATGCTTTGTTCCCCTCTATTTCTACCCGCTGGCGGGTATCGGGGGAATCCTTCATGCAACAATTCACTTTTATTAACGATCTAAGTTTAAGAGCGAGTTACGGCCAAAGCGGCCGGGCACCCGGTGGCAATTATTCCTTCTATAATATTTACAGCAATTTTGCTTACGATTACCTCGGCAGCCCGAGTATCTATCCGCAGAACATTGAGTTATCTACTTTAAAATGGGAAACTGTTACTGGTAAAAATGTTGGGTTAAACCTGGTTTTGTTTAATAACAGGTTTGATTTTGACTTAGATATTTACCGGATGCGCACCACCGATTTGTTCTTTGATAATTTGCAGTTACCCGGTATTTCTGGTTACAGCAACATTGATATGAACGTGGGCACGATGGATAACCAAGGTTGGGAAATTAACATTGGGGGTACGCCTTACAAATCCAGAGATTGGACAGTTGATTTCAATTTTAACATTTCCCGGAACGTAAACATCATTCGGGAGATTTCTGAATTCTATCCGCGCGAAAAAGGTAATGCCACAGCTAATGGCCAGTACAAAACCTTCTTACAGGAAAATACGCCTTTCGGCTCTTTCTTTGGATACCGCTACAAAGGGGTTTACACCGATGCCGAAGCTACCATAGCCCGCGATAAAGATAACAATTCTATTATTGGTCCGGATGGGCAAAGTGTATTTATGCGGTTTAACTATCCTTTTACCGATTACGTTTTTCAAGCTGGCGATGCTATATACGAAGACATTAACCACGATGGCAATATCAACTACATGGATATTGTTTACCTGGGCAATGGCAACCCGAAATTTACAGGAGGTTTTGGTCCTACTCTTACTTACAAATCAAGACTGAAGTTAACCGCTTTCTTTAATTTCCGGACCAAATACCAAGTGGTAAACGGTACTCAAATGAATACCACCAACATGTACGGTTATGATAACCAAAGCACTGCGGTTTTGAGAAGATGGATGAACCCCGGTGATATTACCGATATTCCGCGCGCTTTGTGGAACAGTGGCTATAACTGGCTCGGCTCTGATCGCTACGTAGAAGACGCCTCTTTTATTCGTTTAAGAGCCATAACCCTACGCTACAATTTAGGCAAAGGGCTTATGGAGCGGGCAAAGCTAAAAAGCGCCAGTGTTTACGTAACCGGTGAAAATTTGCTCACCTTCACCAATTACACTGGCCAGGACCCGGAAGTATCTACCCGGGGCACCGATCCTTTCCGGGTAGCAATTGATAATTCCATGACGCCTCCAACCAGAAATATTGTTTTGGGTCTGACTGTTGGTTTTTAGTATTAGAGCATAAAAAAATGGCAAAAAAAATAATCTATACTTTCTTATTATCATTCCTGCTTTTGGCTTCTGCCTCCTGCGATAAGTACCTGGATTTAAAGCCGCAGGATGGTATTGTACGACAGGAGTTCTGGCAAACCAAAGAACAGTTGGCAGCGGCCGTAAATGGTTGTTACGCATCTTTGCTCAATTCATCCTTGGCAGAAAAGCTTTTTTTATACGGTGAACTCCGGGCCGATATGATTCAGCCGGCAATTGGAGTAAGTTCCGCTGAACTCAATATTATTAACGTTAACATTGAATCTACCAATGCCATCACTAACTGGGCTCCCTTTTATACCACCATTAATTATTGTAATACGGTAATTAATTTTGCCCCGCAGGTATTAGAGTCGGATAATACCTTAACCCAAAATCAGCTGAATGCTTATGTTGGGGAAGCATTGGCCTTAAGAGCCTTGATGTATTTTTACCTGGTGCGCAGCTTTGGTGATGTGCCTTTAAAATTAAGCCCTACGGCTAGCGATACCGATGATGTGCAGATTCCTAAAAGCACCCAGGCCGAAATTTTTGCCCAAATAGTAAAAGACCTGAAGTTAGCGGAGGAATATGTGGTTACAACCTATGGCAACCGGGACCAGAACAAAGGCAGAATAACTAAATATGCGGTAAATGCCATGTTAGCGGATGTTTACCTGTGGTTAAACGACTACAACAGCAGCTTAACTGAGTGTAATAAAATTATTAATGCCGGTCAGTTTGGCTTGGTAGCCGGCGATAACGACTGGTTTAGTACAATTTTTTACCAAGGTGGCTCCAATGAAAGCATTTTCGAAATTTATTTTAATGCAAACCAGTTAAACCCATTTTACGGCATGTTTGCTTCCAGCGTAAGAAGGTATCGGGCAGCCTTGAAAGTAGGTGAGGAGATTTACACCACCGACTTAATTGATCCTACCAACAGAGATATTCGGGGCAATGGTGCTGCCCTGCAAATGAACGATAACAGCATTTGGAAATACCAGGGCATTAATTCCAGTGCGGCCAGATCTTCTGCGGATTCTTACGCTCACTGGATGGTTTACCGCTACGCCGATATTTTGCTCATGAAAGCCGAAGCGCTTAACCAATTGGGACAAGGACAGGCGGCGCTCGATATAATTGATACTGTCCGGGAAAGAGCCAATGCCTTACCGGCTACCGCCAGAACTCCAAACCCCACCGACAAAAACGAAATCACAAATTATTTGCTGGAGGAGCGAGCCCGGGAATTTGCCTTTGAAGGCAAAAGATGGTATGACTTATTACGGAACGCTCGCCGCGATAATTATGACCGCATCGATTTGTTATTAGATATAGTTTCTACGACCGCTTCTCCCGAAAATCAGCAATCGGCTATTACCAAGTACCGCGACATTCGCAGTCATTATTTTCCGATTTATGATTATGAATTACAAACGAATAAAAAATTAATTCAGAATCCTTTTTATCAGTAAGATTCTTTTATACAACTTAAATATAATGTATTATGGAGACCATATTTAACAAAAAAAATTGGGTAACCCCGTTTTTGGGCGTGCTGCTGCTGGTAGCAGTTACTGCCTGTCAGAATGAGGAGTTTGAGGTAAACACTACCTCAGATGTAAACATTTCGGAGTACTTAAACCAACATCCCGAGGAGTTCTCACTTTTCTCCGAGATTCTGAGAATAACCAAAATAGAAGGCTTTTTATCGGCTTATGGCTCCTATACTAGCTTTGTGCCAACTAACAACGCCGTAGAAATTTACTTACGGGAACAAGGAAAAACTTCTGTGAACGAGGTAAGTGTAAATGATCTGACAGACTTGGTAAAGTTTCACCTAATCCGGGATACCATTCCGTCTAATAAGTTTAATGACGGCAAACTCCGCACGGCCACCATGTATGGGCAATATATTATAACTGGCGCGCAGAATAGCGATGGCAATACCAAGCTTTCAATCAACCGGCAGGCATTGCTGCAGCAGGCAGATATTCGGGTAGGTAATGGCATTATTCATATTATTGATCATGTGCTAAAACCTACTAAAATGACATTGGCCGAAATGATTAATGCCAATCCGGATTACTCTATTTTTAACGAGGGCCTGAAAGAAACCGGACTATACGAATACTTAAATGTATTGCCCCAAGATCAGCCCGATTCCACGAAAATGTTTAATACAGTACTGGTACAACCTAATTCTGTCTTTAGAGCTGCCGGTATAAATTCTTATACCGAACTGAAAGCCAAATATTCGGATACCGGAAATCTAAAATCAACTTCCGACAGCCTGTATTTATTTATGGGTTATCATGTGCTGCCTGGTTTAAAATACCTGCCGGATATTTTTACTGCTACTTCGCATGTCACCCTTTCTCCGCTAGATGTAGTAACGAGTAAATTAGAAAATAATGCTATTTTAATAAACGACGATACTTTCAATGGGGTGCACGAAGCCGGTGCCAAGATTAAAAGAGAAGCCAGCGACAATACGGCAGCCAATGGCGTGTTGCACGTAATGGAAAATCAATACGCCATTAAAGTTCGATTTCCAACTCCGGTTTACTGGGAAGTATCAGATCAGCCGGAAATGAGAAAAGTATCTAACTACCGGAAAGGTAATGGCCCTAAATATAACCCTGGCGATCTGGAAGATATAAAATGGCAACAAGGTTCATTACAATACATGGTAGCACCTGAGGGCCGAAAGTTTTATGTGTATAACAACGATTATATTCAGTTTGCCTCTTTAAGAACTAATGCAGTTGCAAATAGCTGGATAGAATTTAAAACACCAATGCTGGTTAAAGGCCGTTACAAGGTCTGGATTTGCTTTATTCGCCGGGGTGGCGGCGGTGGCGTACAGGTTTCTTTTAACGGCAAACCGCTGCCAAAAATACTAAATTTAAGAGAAAGCTTGCCAAGCCCCCGTTTAGTAGGCAATCATTGGACTTATCCGGTTGGAGTTACACCGGAATCTTTAGAAGCTTTAGGTAAAAAAATAACCTTTGGCGGCAGACCGGAACCAGAATACCAAGTGCCGTATTACAACAATCCTGCTCAAACTATCGACTACTACCAGGATAATTATGCGCTTTTAGCCGGTACCATAGAAGTAGAAAAAACCGACCGCCATATTTTACGCTTGGATGCAACTTGGGAAGGTAGTGGTGATGTGCAGTTTGATATGATTCATTTTATACCGGAAAAAGAAGACCAGTTATGGCCTAAGTTTAACCCGGACGGCACCATCGTTCCAAAACCTTAATATAAATTCACTTTTACATTAATCTTCAGTTTTCAGGCTGGGAATAATGTTTAAATCTGGCATAAAAATGAATTTGAGAATAAAGATTTTATCGGTGCTTTTTACGCTCGCTTTATTTACGTTCTTTGGTTGTAAAGACGAATGGGAAGAGCATACAGGAATTACCGACCCGGAAGTATCCCTTACGCTCCTGCAAAAAATTCAGCAAAATCCGGAGCTAAGTAAATTTCATGATTTCCTGGTGCAGACTCGTTACGACAAAGTGTTGGAGTCTTCTAAAAAGTATACGGTTTGGGCGCCCAACAACCAGGCACTTCAAAATTTAGATGCGGCCATTGTGAGCGATACTGCTAAACTGCGGCAATTTGTAGGTAACCATATTGTAACTCAGGCTTATTTTACCAATATGCCCAATCCGGAGCTCCGGCTTAAATCGCTGAATGGGAAATACGTGAAGTTTTACCCAGCTAAACTGGAGGATGCCGAGATTGTTATCGCTAACCAATATGTTAGCAACGGGGTGGTACATGTGATCAGCAAACCGGTACTTCCCAAGCAAAACGTTTGGGAATATATTTTATCTACCAACTACAAATTAAAAGATTATGTTCTGAGTTTGGACCATTTAGTTTTAGATGCTGCCTTAGCCGAACAGACCGGCGTGGAGCCATTAACCGGAAAACCAATTTATAAGCCAGGCACCGGTTTAGTTTCCAAAAATAGGTTGTTTGAGAAAACCGGCCATTTGGCCAACGAAGACCAGGAGTATACTTTTATTTTGTTAACCGATGCTGCCCTCGATACGGAACGCAACAAACTGAAGCCTTATACCAAAGCTGCCACTGCCGATTCTACCGAGCAATTAGCTTCTTTGTATGTAGTGAAGGATTTGGCTTTTAAAGGACTTTATACACCCGAGAACCTGCCGGATATGCTTACTTCTGCCGACGGCGTAAAAGTGCCAATAAATAAAAGTGCTATTATTAGTTACCAGTACACCAGTAATGGCATTGTGTATGTAATGAGTGCCGCCAATGTGCCGCTACAAGATAAAATATTGCCGGTAAGGGTAGAAGGGGAAGCTCCCACGGGTTTCAGCCGCACCGATAAATCGGGTAACATTGCTTACCGGTTAAGAAAAGATCCAAATACTGGTGCGATGTTTAATGATATTTATATATCTAACCACAAAATTCCGCTTTTTCATGTCAGATACGATGTGCCTGAGGTTTACAGTGTTAAATATAAAGTATACTGGGTAGCGCCCAACGATGTGCAAACTGTCACTTTTAAGCAGCGCTTCGCTGTAACTAATCCGGAATCTATGGCTTTTCCGGAGACGGAAGTGAAGCTTGATGTTTACAGCGAAGTTTACATAGGTGAGTTTACAGCAAGCGAATTGAGCGATATGAGCTTTTATATTGTAGCAGCCGACAATGGTGTGGATCAAACCAATTCCATTAACCTGGATTATTTTAAGCTTGTTCCCCAGCTTCCTTAGCAAATAAATCTTCATTATTCACCTACCAACCCGATATGCAAATTTTTACCAGTTCCATAAAGAATCTGATCCTGCTCTCTTTGGTGGTTTGTTCGGTGCCCGCACTGGCTCAACAAGACTCCACCAGAAGTGAAATCGGAACAAATTCAGCGGTAATAAACCAAGTCAGGAAGTATTCCGGGCTTAAAGTAACCGGCACTGTTACCAATGCTGCTACCGGAGCACCTTTATCCAATATTAATGTCGCAATTCCGGATTATTCGGCGGCGCTAACCGATGAAAGTGGCCGTTTTAGCTTAGATGTGCCTTCTTTTAAGGTAACCATAAATATTTCCGGCCAGGATTACCAGTTAAAACAGGTGTCCCTGCAGGGGCTTAATTCTTTAACGGTAGCCTTGCACGAAAAGCCTTTTAGATCGGTTTATGAATCGGCAATGCTGCCAACCGGGAGTTTGTCCAAAAGCCAATTGCCCTATGCTATTACCTCCATCAACCCGGCCGGCAGCTGGGCGCGGCCGATAGAATTTACCGATGATTATTTGCAAGGCAAAGTTATCGGCCTGGATGTTATTCGCCGGTCCGGTACGGCTGGCCAAGGCAGTGAAATGATTTTGCGAGGCTTTAATTCCCTGAATGCAGATAATAAACCTTTAATTGTGGTAGACGGAACCATTTATGATAACAATTCATACGGTTCTTCTCTCATTTCAGAACATCTAAATAACCCTCTGGCTCATATTGATATTAAGGATATTGATAATATTACCATTGTTAAAGACGGGGCCGCTTTGTACGGCACCAAAGGAGCTAATGGGGTAGTTTTAATTACCACAGCGCACGCCAACGAACTGGCTACCAAAATTGATTTTGCCGCTTATGGCGGTGTGAATTTTGCCCCGGAAAAATTGCCGGTAATGAATAGCCGCGACTTTCGGTTGTATTTGTCGGATATTCTAAAAACTTCCGGCTTAACGGATGCCCAAATTCAAGATTTGCCCTACATGAACGACAGTCCTTCCAATCCGGAGTATTACCGTTATCATTCCGAAACCGATTGGCAGGACCAAGTACTAGGCAGTACCCAAAATCAAAATTATTACTTAAAAGTTACGGGCGGCGATAACATTGCTAAATATGCCCTTTCAGTGGGTTTTTTAGAGCGAGACGGCATTGTAAAAGAAACCAGCCTGAAAAGATACAGTACCCGTTTTAATGCCGACCTGAATTTAAGTCCGCGACTAACTGCTAATACCAGTTTAGCTTTTACCTCCAGTGAGCAGGCCTTGCGCGATCAGGGTTTAGATTTTAATATTAATCCTATTTTAGCCAGTTTGGTTAAAGCGCCTTTTTTAAGAATTCAGCAGGTAACCAACGAAGGGGTAGAATCCCCTAACCTGGCCGATACCGATATATTTAACCATAGTAATCCTACTTCTTTAATTAGTAAAGTAATCGAACAGGATCAGAACTACCGGTTTTTCGGCTCCGTAAAATTTAATTACGCTGTCAATAAATACGCTAGTGTCAGCTCTCTTGTCGGGCTAACTTTCGACCGGGTGCGGGAGAATATTTTTATTCCGCGGTTAGGCGTTACGCCGGAAGTACTGGATAATTCAATTGCCTACAGCCGTTTGGGTAATCGGGTGCAGCGTCTGTTTTCATTATACAACGATACCTATTTTGCCTATAAAAGATCCTGGACGGGTGGCCATACTTTAGCCAGTTCGGCAGGGTTCCGGTTCCAGAATTTAAAGAGCGAAGAAGATCGGGCTTATGGTTATAACTCTCCTTCTGATGATTTTACCAGTGTGGGTACCGGGGCCGCCGCCTTGCGTTACATTACCGGCGATATTGGCAAGGCTAATTGGTTAAACACGTATCTAACGGCTAACTACAGCTATTTAAGTAAATATTTATTAAATTTTAACTTTTCTGTAGATGGTTCTTCACGATTTGGCATCGAGGCGACAAATGCGCTAACCATTGGTGGCAATAAGTTAGCCGTAATGCCAGCAATAGCAGCCGGTTGGTTAATTTCTTCGGAAAATTTTATGGCCAACCTAAGGGTAGTAGACTTGTTAAAATTGCGGGTGAGTTACGGCTTATCCGGCAACGACGATATTGGTAATTATACTGCCCGGCAATATTATGTGTCGCAAAATTTATTTGGTGCGCAAGGTACGGTGCGGGGCAATATTGCCAATCCCGGCATAAAATGGGAAACCACCCGGAAAGCCAATTTGGGCTTAGATGCGGCCTTATTTAACGAACGCTTGTCCCTGACCGCAGATGTTTATAAAAATAACACTTCTGATATGCTGGTGTATGAGTCGGTGCCGGTGGCCACCGGGTTTGCTTACGCTTTATCTAACAATGGTGCCATGCAAAACCAGGGTTTTGATTTGGGCTTATTTAGCCGGTTAGTAGATAAAGTAGTAAAATTTGATGTAGGCCTGAACTTCTCGAAATATCAAAACAAAATTACTCAGATTCCGGGCGACCGCATGTTAACTGATTTTGCGGGTGCTACCATTTTAACCGAAGTGGGCAAACCGGCCGGCCAGTTCTACGGCTACAAAACCGAAGGAATTTTCCGGACGGAAGCCGAAGCTGATGCCAGCAATTTAAGTACCCGCTTACCAAATGGTTCTTTAGCATCTTTCCAAGGCGGTGATGTCAGATTTATGGACCTGAACAATGATCAGATTATTGATGACCAAGACAGAATGATTATAGGTGATCCGAATCCAGATTTCTTTGGTAGCCTGAGCGGTAGTGTTATCTGGCGGAAACTTTCCTTAAATGCCCTGTTTACTTTCCGGAGCGGCAACGATGTGTACAATGCCGTGCGGGCCAACTTAGAAGCATTCAGCACTACTCAAAACCAAACTACTGCTGCTCTCAACCGGTGGCAATTTGATGGACAGAATACCAATGTGCCCCGCGCCAACTTTGGTGATCCTTTGGGTAATGCCCGCTTCTCTGACCGCTGGATCGAAGATGGTTCTTATATCCGCTTACGTTCACTTTCGGTTTCTTATGCTTTGCCGGTTAAAACGGCCATTATCAAGAATGCCTCGGTATATGCGTCAGGCACAAATTTATTTACTGCCAGCAAGTACTTAGGATTCGACCCCGAGTTTAGTGCCGCCGTTAGTCCGTTGGCGCAGGGAATTGACGTTGGCATGGAGCCGCAGTACAAATCTGTTCATTTAGGTGTTCGTATCGGGTTATAATTTATTCGTTAGTAAAATGAAGAAAAAGATATTTAAAATTGGTGTTCTGTTGCTCATTATTACGGCCAGTCTCACGGCTATGGTGTCTTGTCAGGATGTATTTGATGTAGAGCCGGAAAACGCCATTGATTATAAAAATAATTTCCGGGACATCTACGATGCCGATGCGGCAGTAAACGGAATTTACGGTCAGTTACTTTCTGTTGCCGGCCAGTATGAAGTATTGAATGAACTCAGAGCCGATTTAATGAGTGTAACGGCTAATGCCGACGCCAACTTGCGGCAGATAGAAAACCACAATGTAACTTTTGGTAATCCATACGCCGATCCTAAACCTTTTTACAGCGTGATCCTAAATTGCAACGACGTGATCAAGAACCTGACGATCATGAAGGATAATAACAAAATTACCCAAACCGAATACGATCAAAGGTTTTCGGATTTAGTGGCGCTCAGAAGCTGGCTATATTTTCAGTTGGGTATTCATTTCGGCGAAATTCCTTACGTAACCGAATCTATTGAAAACATAAGCGATGTGAAGGATGCCGCTAAATATCCGCGCATAAAATTAATGGAACTGGTACCCAAACTGATCGCTGAAATGGAAGCTTTGCCTTACAAAGATCCTTATCCGGAATCCAGTTCTTTAAATACTCAAATTGATGGTTACCCAACTAAGCTTATTTTCATTAATAAATATTGTTTGTTAGGCGATTTATACTTGTTTAATAATAATTACCTACAGGCAGCCAGCGCTTATAAAAATGTACTGGAAACCACCACTCCTTTAGGTCAGGGCGCTGGGTATACGTATTATAACACCTACATGGGAACCAGCGGCACCGACAACGATGCGGTATCGGCTTCTGCCTGGCAAACCTTTCTGAGCCGTTCACCACAAGACCGCGAGTTCCAGGCCGAGTGGATCTGGAGTTTGTTTTTCGATAAAAACTACAGTCCGCAAAATCCTTTTATCAATTTGTTTTCTAATAATGGGGGTAAATATTTGTTAAAACCTTCGCAGGTGGCTATGGATAATTGGCTAAGTCAGGAGCAAACCAATGGTACGCCTTACGATTACCGCGGGCCCGACAATTCTTATAAAATTATTAACGGGCAGCCCGTTATTATGAAATTCCTGTACAACTATTTAAATAGTACCACAGGTTTGCCTACTAATATTCTGGAAAAAAGCGGTAAGTGGTTTTTGTATCGGGCTACCCAAATGCACCTGCGGTATTCTGAAGCGGCCAACCGCGAGGGCCACGATAAAATTGCTTATGCCCTGATTAACCAAGGCGTGCGCGCCACTTATATTTTTAACCCAACTACTACTGATGCTACCCAAAAGCAAGGTACTTTTTTGCCTTTCCCTTACGACCTAGATGGCCGAAAAATAGATGCGCCTACCATTCGGGGCAAACACCATCGTAACCTCGGTATTCGGAACCGGGTAAGTGTAAAGCCTTCTTTAATTGATTCTGCTCAGTACTTTGACATGTCGCAAAAACGTTTTGATAAGCCAGTATTGGATGAAGTTGCTTATACCCAATATATGGAAGATAAAATCATGACCGAAGCTGCTTTGGAGTTAGCCTACGAAGGAAACCGCTGGCAGGACTTAGTCCGGATAGCCCTTAGAAGAAATGATCCGGCTTATTTAGCCGATAAAGTGTACGCCAAACTACTGAAAGAAGGTAACCCGGAAGCAGCTACTGTGCGAGCCAAATTAATGAACAAAGAAAATTGGTTTTTGCCTTTCCGCTGGGAGTAATCCTCGTTTTAATCGATGATTCTAAATAATGAACCTGTTTAGAGTTTAAGAACTTGCAAGGAAATAGGAGGTAAAAGAGTTTGCAGATATTTACTACCTAATCCTAATTCAATAGAAGTAATAAACAAACATAGCATAAACAAGTGGATAGTTCCCTTTTTAAGTACTGGAAAGAGGGCCAAGAAGCCGCACGCTAAGTTATCCGACATTATAGCGGCCTTTTTATATAAGCTCAAGAGTGGCTGTCAATGGCGGCAATTACCCAGAAAGCAATTCTTTGAAGAGAATAGCTTAAGTTGGCAGCGCGTGTATCATTACTTCAAAAAATGGGTAAGTGTCGGTAACTTAAGAAAGGTATGGGTAGAACTTTTGAAAAGCCAGCGCAAGTTACTGGATTTATTCTGTGTACAATTAGATGGCAGCCAGACTATCTGTAAAAACGGCGGCAATGCGATTAGTTATCAGAATAGCTGTAACAGCTTTTTTCTAGCCGATAATCAAGGTTTGATGCTGGCTTGTAGTTGTCAGGTAGCAGGACAGGATCATGACCTTTTCCTTTTGCAGATAAAGCAGGTATTTTAAGAACTAGGTGCGTTCTTGAAAAAAGCCAACATTGAAATAACAGAATTGTTCTTAAATGCGGATGCTGGCTTTTACAGCCAAGAATTCAGACAACAATGCACGGAGATGAAGATAGAAGCCAATACTGCCTTTAACCTTAGAAAAGTACCACTAATAAGGAGTATGTGTAATTTGATGAAGTGTTATTTAAAAGAAGAAACGTCATTGAACAAGCCAACGCCTGGCTCGATAGCTTCAAGACTTTGTTACATTTGCTTTGAAACAAATGCCTAGCACTGACTTGTTCTATACTTCTTAACTTTCTCTGTTCTACTTATTCGTAAAATCAATAAAAATCCAAAACTCTAAACAAGTTCAAAGATAAAAATTATGGTTACCAAAAGGCAAGCTAATTAGCTTGCCTTTTTATTTTGTTATTATCTCAAAAGCAGGATTATTATACAAAATCGCTTAAATAAGCCGCCATAACTTGCCAGGGATTAAACCCGGCAGGTTTTTAAAACTTGCGGGTTTAATCTCTAGGAAGTTATGAAAGCCTGTTTATACGATTTGGTATTACTTATTAATTTCTATGTGTCAGGTTATTCTGATTCTGGTTAAGCTAAACTCGCGAATAAAGTAATACTTTAGAGTAAAGTTAAGTCTGCTCGATAGTTAAAAAAGCTAATTAGCAAACTAATCTATTTGCGTAAGCACGATTTAAATACAAACATCTAGGTTTAACAGCGTAAATTATAGTAGTTTGAATTTTAACCGGGCTACATGTGCCTGATGTAAATTATTTCACAATTCCATAATGTCTTCGTTCCATAGTTCGGGTTTTTCCCGGATAAAATCCGCCATCATGTTGATGCATTCGGGTAGGTTTAAATCAATCACTTCTACGCCGTGGGCTTCCATAAATTCGCGGGCACCACTAAAAGTTACCGATTCGCCGACCACCACCTTGGGTATTTTAAATTGCACAATGGTTCCGGCACACATGTAGCAAGGCATTAGGGTAG
>Ga0210040_10003197_pt1 | contig 22351 bp, 23 predicted proteins | sample CryGeyCG12114_NA_FD_185462 | JGI IMG/M metagenome (GOLD analysis project Ga0210040, IMG submission 185462) | Groundwater microbial communities from aquifer - Crystal Geyser CG19_WC_8/21/14_NA (SPAdes) (version 2) | ecosystem: Environmental > Aquatic > Deep subsurface > Groundwater | place: USA...
GCTGCTGTTCGGCGCGACCGGTGCGGTGAGCCGCTGGCGGGCCGGGATGCTCGCCGACCGGCTGGGCGTCCGGCTGCTGCTGCCGCTCGCCGTCGTGCTCGCGGCCGGAGGGTTGCTCGCCGTCGCCGCGGGGCTGGTGGCCGGGGACGCGTGGGTGCTGATCGGCGCCGCGGTGTTCGGCGCGGGCTTCGGCGCCGTGCAGAACCTGACGCTGCTGTCGTCCTTCACCCGCGCCGGCGAGTCCGGGACGACGGCGGCGAGCGCGATGTGGAACGCCTCGTTCGACGCCGGTACGGCGACCGGTGCCCTGGCCCTCGGGGTGCTGGCCGCGGGCATCGGTCTGGACTGGACCTACGTCGTGGTGGCCGCCGGGCTCGCCGCGCTGCTCCCCGTGGCGGCCGCGGCGGCCCGCCCTCGCCGGGGCTGAGGGCTCAGCCCGACGCCTGCTGCGCGGCGGCGTGCAGCGACCGGATGAAGAGGATCTCCTCGCCCGACCGGCGCAGCCAGGCGCGCAACCCGTCGACGTCGCCGCGCGACCGGTCGCGCAGCTGGGCGATCACCACCTGACGGGTGCTCGCCTGCGCCCGCTGAGCGGTGGGCAGCGCCCGTCCCTCGGCCCGGGCGACCGCCGTCAGGCCGGCGCCCAGGAAGACCAGCTCGCGGACCTCGGTGAGGCCCTCGAGGAGGGCGTCGGCGGCGGGGTCCTCCGCCGTCAGCAGGGCCAGGAACTCGTCGGCGCGGCGGCGGCCCTCGGCGGCCGGATCAGCAGATGTCACCGCACCACTGTCCCCCGACCGGGGCGGCCGGGGGACGGGTGGGTGGGTGACGGGTGGAGGGGCGGGCGGGTGCTCAGGCGTCGCGGCGCTGGAAGACCAGGTAGCCGAGCAGGAGCAGCACGGCCACCTCGGCGCTGAACACCGCGAAGCCCGGCCAGGCGTCGAGCAGGACGGGGTTGAACGGGCGGGGCGTGGCCACCGAGGAGCCCGCGTTCCCCGGCATCAGCTTGGCCGTCCAGTCGCCCCACGCCCCCGGCAGCAGGACCACCATGTTGCCGACGACGAAGACGACGCCCAGCACGATGGAGAGCGCCGCCGCGGTGTGCCGGATCAGCAGCCCGACGGCCGCGGCCAGCAGCCCGAGCCCGGCCATGTAGAGCCCGCTGCCGAGCATGGAGCGCAGCACGCCGTCCTCGGACAGCGTGATGCCGATGCCCTCGTTCGCGAAGAACCAGTTGCCGCCGAAGTAGCCGGCGAACGCGGTGACCGTGCCGGCCACGAAGAGGGTTCCGGTGAGCACCACGGCCTTGGCGGCCAGGACCGATCCGCGACGCGGGGTGGCGGCGAGGGTCGCCCGGATCATGCCGGTGCCGTACTCGCTGGTCACCGTCAACGTGCCGAGCACGATCGCGGTGACCTGGGCGAGCAGCATCCCCCAGGTGATGAACGAGCCGGGCGACTCGTCGGCCTCGGCGCTGGCCAGCCACTCCGCGCTCGTGGCGCAGATCAGCGTGGTCAGCCCGGCGCCGATGACGAACATCGCGATCACCGACCACGCGGTCGAGCGCACCGACCAGAACTTGATCCACTCGGCGCGCAGCGTGGCGGAGAAGCCCGGGCGCGTGCCGGGCACGTTGCGCCGCGGGTCGAGCTCGACGGTGCGGCTCTCGGCGGTGACGGTCATCGGAGGGCTCCTGCCGGGTCGGTCCGGGTGCGGGCGGTGTACTCGACGCTGGCGGAGGTCAGGGTCATGAAGGCGTCCTCCAGCGAGGAGCGCACCAGGGTGAGCTCGTGCAGGTACAGGCCCTTGTCGCCGACGAGCTCGCCCACGGCCGCGGCGTCGAGCCCCTGCACGTGCAGCTCGTCGTCGACCGGCGTGACCTCCGCGCCCGCGCCGCGCAGCAGGTCGGCGACCTGGCCGCGTTGGGGCGTGCGGACCCGGACGTAGGAGACGGCGTGCTCGGCGATGAACTCGGGCATCGAGCAGTCGGCCAGGATCCGGCCGCGGCCGATGACCACCAGGTGGTCGGCGGTCAGCGCCATCTCCGACATGAGGTGGCTGGAGATGAACACGGTGCGGCCCTCGGTGGCCAGCTGCCGGGCCAGGGTGCGCACCCAGCGGATGCCCTCGGGGTCCAGGCCGTTGACCGGCTCGTCGAGGACGACGACGGGCGGGTCGCCGAGCAGCGCGACCGCGATGCCCAGTCGCTGCCCCATGCCGAGGGAGAACTTGCCGACCCGGGTGCCGGCGACCGCCTCGAGCCCGACCAGCGCCAGGACCTCGTCGACCCGGCTCGTCGGGATGCGGTTGCTCGCGGCCAGCCAGCGCAGGTGGTCGCGGGCGGAGCGGCCGGGGTGCAGCGCCTTCGCCTCGAGCAGGGCGCCGACCTCGCGCAGGGGGGCGGGGGAGTCGCGGTAGCGGCGTCCGTTGACGGTCACGCTGCCGGCGGTCGGCCGGTCCAGGCCGAGCACCATGCGCATCGTCGTCGACTTGCCGGCGCCGTTGGGGCCGAGGAAGCCGGTCACCCGGCCGGTGGCGACGGTGAAGGTGACGTCGTCGACGGCGGTCTTGTCGCCGTACTTCTTGGTGAGGCCCGAGACGTTGATCATGGCCGCGCGCCGGTGTGCGGGATCCGTGGAGTCATGGCCGGAAGCCTCGCGGGGCGGGGGTCCCCGGCACATCGGGGAGCGCCCTGAACGGACCCTGAACATCCCCCCACGGACATCCCCGACCGGACCAGGGTGGGCCCCGGTTCAGGCCGTGCGGGCGAGGTCCGGGCGGAGCAGCCGGCGCAGCTGACGGGCGGCCGACTGCCCGGCCCGGTTGGCGCCGATCGTGCTGGCCGAGGGGCCGTAGCCGACCAGGTGCAGGCGGGGCTCACCGGCGACGTGCGTGCCGTCCATGCGGATGCCGCCGCCCGGGGCGCGCAGGTGCAGCGGGGCGAGGTGGCCCACGGCGGCGCGGAACCCGGTCGCCCAGAGGATGACGTCGGCGCGGACGACGGTGCCGTCCTCCCACTCGACGCCGTCGGGGGTGATGCGCTCGAACATGGGCCGGCGCTGCAGGACGCCGCGGTCGAGGCCGTCGCGGATGTAGGGGGTGGACGTGAGCAGCCCGGTGAGGCCGACGACGCTGCCGGGACGGTGGCCCTCGCGCACGGCCCGCTCGACCTCGGCGACGACGGCCCGGCCGGCGTCCTCGTCGAAAACGCCGTCGCGCCAGACCGGCTCCCGGCGGGTCACCCAGGTGGTGGAGGTGACCCGGCTGATCTCGCCGAGCAGCTGGGTGGCCGAGGCGCCGCCGCCCACGACGACGACGTGCTGCCCGCGGAACTCCTCGGGGGTGCGGTAGTCGACGGTGTGCAGCTGGCGGCCGCGGAAGGTGTCCTGACCGGGGTAGCGGGGGACGAACGGGCGGGTCCAGGTGCCGCTCGCGTTGACCACGGCGCGGGCGGTCCAGGTGCCGGCGTCGCTCTCCACGCGGAAGCGGTCGTCCTCGGTGCGGCGGACGGCGGTGACGCGGACCGGCCGGAGCACCGGGAGGTCGAAGTGGCGCTCGTACTCCGCGTAGTACGCGGGCACCGACTCGACGGCCGGCGCGGTGGTGTCGGCGGGGGTGAACGGCAGGCCGGGCAGGTCGTGCACCCGGTGGGTGGTGGTGAGGGTGAGCGAGGGCCAGCGGTGCCGCCAGGCGCCGCCCGGTGCCTCGTCGGCGTCCAGGACGACGAAGCCGGTGTGCGGCTCGAAGCCCTGGCGGAGGAGCCCGTACGCCGTGGACAGCCCGGCCTGGCCGGCCCCGATGACGACGACGTCGACGTCGCGGGACGTCGGCGTGGTGCTCATGCCGGGAGCAACCCTGATGCCGACGCCGTCCTTCCCGGGGGCACCCATGGGAGGGAGTCCTGCGCGCAGTCGGGCTCTGCCCACGCAGGCGGGGCAGAGCCCGACTGACCACTGATGCCCGTTGCGGGTCCGGAGGTGTCGTGCTGAGGCCGGCCGGCTTCGGCTTCCTCGTGCTGTGGTTCGTCACCGCGTGGCTGCGGCGAGGTGGTCACCGATCCGCTTCGCCCGGCGTCAGCGGGTGCGGGTGAGGGTCCACACGACGCTGGTGCCCGTTTGGCCCGGTGCGTCGATCGAGTGTGGCTCTTCGCCGATGCGCTCGTAACCCAGACGTGCGGCGATCGACCCGCTGGCCGCATTCGCTCGGTCGTGACGGATGCGGACGATCTCGCAGCCGGCCTCGAGGGCAGCCTGCGTGAGAGCAGCTGCCACCGCCGCGGCAATTCCTCGACGGACGTGCTCCACGTGCACCCAGAAACCGATGGACGCCGTGCGGTCATCGACGGGATGGATGCCGCACCCGCCGATCACCTCGTCGGCGCGAATGATCCCGTACTCGAACCGCTGCCCCGCGAAGAAGGCTTCCCGGCACTCTCCGATCCACGACCGCCGAAACGCGAGGTCCGAGGGGTCGGTCGTGGCGAACGGCATGAACGGTAGGAGGTGGTCCCGGCTCTCGTCGATCGCGCGTTGGAGTGCCACGGCGTCGTCCTCGTCGAGCAGCCGAAGTTCGAGGTCGTTGCCTGCAGTCACAGCAACGGGCGGACTCTGCATGCCCAGATGTTGGCCGAACGCCGTTCGACCTGGGCCGGAAGGGCGACATGGTGCGTGCAGCCGAGGTCCTCCAGCGGCCACAGAGGGGGTCGACCCCCTGGGAACGACGAAGCGGCCCCCTCCCGGAGGAGGAAGCCGCTGGTCGATGCTGGTGCGCCATCAGGGACTCGAACCCCGAACCCGCTGATTAAGAGTCAGCTGCTCTGCCAATTGAGCTAATGGCGCGAGTCGCCCGGCGGGCCGGGCAACGAGGGAGAACGATACCAGCGCCCCCAGGGCCCGGTGCGGGGTGGCGGGGAGTCGCTCACCACACGCCGTCGTCGGCGATTGCGACGTGCGTTGCCGCACGTCGCGGCCCGGAGGGCCTCCCGGCGTGGACACTGGTGGTCCCGGCGTCCGTCGAGCGATGCCGGTCGGGGGAGAGGAGTCGCGAGGTGCGGCGAGCAGCGGCGGTGCTGGCAGTGGGGAGCCTGGTGTTCCTGGCCGGGTGCAGCGGGAGCGACGGCGACGGCGACGGGGGCTCGAGCGGCGGCAAGGACGCCGGGGCCGCTCCCGCCGAGCTGACCGTGGCCCCCGCCGACGGGACCGGTGACGTCTCGCCGATCGCCCCGGTGGAGATCTCCGTGACCGACGGCGAGCTCGCCGAGGTCAGCGTCGTCGACGATGCCGGCACTGCGGTGGCGGGCGACGTCGCCGAGGCGGAGGGCGACACCGGCACCGAGGTCTGGACGCCGGAGGCCCCGCTGGCCTACGGCACCACCTACACGCTCACCGCGACGGCGACCAACGACGCCGACGAGGAGACCGAGACGGCCTCCACCTTCACCACCGTGACCCCGGCCGCGCTGTCCACGCCGTCGGTCGGCCCCCTGGGCGGCCAGACGGTCGGTGTCGGCATGCCGATCCGGGTCTACTTCGACGACCCGGTCGCCGACAAGGCCGCCGTCGAGAAGAACCTGGTCGTCACCAGCTCCACCCCGACCGACGGCGTGTGGTCCTGGGTGGACGACACCGAGGTGCACTTCCGGCCCTCGCAGTACTGGCCGGCCGACATCGACGTGCGCGTCGACGCCAACCTCTACGGGGTCGACTTCGGCGAGGGCGTCTGGGGCGAGAAGAACCGCACCGTCGAGTTCTCGATCGGGGAGAGGCACGTCTCGATCGCCGACGCCTCCACGCACACGATGGAGGTCTACGACGGCGAAGAGCTCGTGCAGAGCTGGCCGATGAGCGCCGGCAGCCCCGACAACCCGAGCTACAACGGTGCGCACGTGGTCACCGAGATGAACCGGGAGCGTGTCATGGACTCGAGCACCTTCGGGGTGCCGGTCGACAGCCCGGGGGGCTACCGGACGCCGGTCGAGTACGCGGTCCGCATCTCCGACAGCGGCGAGTTCGTGCACGCCGCCCCCTGGTCGGTCGCGGAGCAGGGCAACAGCAACGTCTCCCACGGCTGCATCAACCTCTCGACCGAGCGGGCCGCCTGGTTCTTCGACTTCTCCGTGCCCGGCGATGTCGTGGAGGTCCGGGGATCGGGCGCGGGCACGCTGCGTTCCGACATCGACGACTGGACGATCCCGTGGGACGAGTGGCAGGCCGGCAGCGCACTGAAGTGAGCCGCCGGGCCTGACGGCCGCAGGCGTTTCCCGCCTCCGACCTGCGGGCATTCCCCCGCCAACCGAGGGAGGCGCACCGTGGACACCTGGCTCATCATCGTGCTCGTCGTCGTGGTCATCGCGCTCATCGCGCTGTTGGCCCTGTACCTGAACAAGCGTTCGCGGATCACCCGCGCCCGCAAGCGCGAGCAGGCACGTGAGCAGTTGCAGGAGGCGCAGGTCCGCTCCGCCCGGGCGGACAAGGAGCAGGCGCTGGCGGAGGAGCAGGCAGCGCACGCGCGTCGCGAGCTGGCCGAGGTGCAGGAGCGCGCCGCACTCGCCGAGCAGGAGGCCCGGGAGCGGTCCGCGCGCGCCGACGAGGACCGCACCGCCGCCGAGCAGCTGCGCGCGCGGGCCCAGAAGGCCGCCCCCGACCTGGTGCACGGCGGTGGTGCAGCCAACGGCCACGGCGACCACACCCCCGGCCGGCACTCCGCCGGACCGGACGGGACGCCGACCCACGAGGACCCGCACACCACCGGCGGCGCGACCCGCCGCTGAGTTCGGCCCCTCCCGGCGGTCTCCTCTCCCGAGACCGTCAACGGGAGGGGCACCATGACCGTTCTGCTCGCGATCGGCACGCGCAAGGGGCTGTGGCTGGCCCGCAGCGACGACCGGCGCACCTGGACCGTCGGGGAGCCGCACCTGCTTGCCCAGGAGGTGGCCGCGGTGTGCGTCGACACGCGGCGCCCGCGACCGCGGATCCTGGCCGGCATCCAGTACGGGCACTGGGGCCCGTCGGTCGTGCGCTCCGACGACCTGGGCGGCAGCTGGCAGGAGACCGAGTCGGGCGCGATCCGCTTCCCCGAGGACACCGCCGCGGCCCTGGCCCGGGTGTGGCAGCTGCGCCCGGACACCGCGGACCGCCCCGACGTCGTGTGGGCCGGTTGCGAGCCGCACTCGCTGTGGCGGAGCATCGACGGCGGCTGCAGCTTCTCGCTGGTCCGCGGGCTGTGGGACCACCCGCACCGGCCCACCTGGGAGCCCGGAGCCGGCGGCGGCGCCGTCCACACGGTCCTGCCGGACCCGGGCACCGACCGGGTCACGGTCGCGATGAGCACCGGCGGCGTCTACGTCAGCGAGGACGGCGCCACCGGCTGGACGCCCCGCAACCGCGGCATCAGCGCCGTCTTCCTGCCCGATCCGCCGGAGTACGGCCAGTGCGTGCACAAGGTCGCCGTCGACGCCGGCGACCCGGCGCGGATGTACGCGCAGAACCACTTCGGCGTCTTCCGCACCGACGACGGCGGCGGGTCCTGGACGTCGATCGCCGAGGGGCTGCCCGCCGACTTCGGGTTCCCCATCGCCGCCTCGCCGTCCACCCCGGGCACGGCGTGGGTGGTCCCGCTGGTGGCCGACATGCAGCGCGTGCCGCCGGACGGCCGGCTGCGCGTGCACCGCACCCGCGACGCCGGTGGCACCTGGACCGAGGTGGGGGAGGGGCTGCCCGACGCCGCGTGGACCACCGTGCTGCGCGACGCCTTCTGCGTGGACGACGTCGATCCCACCGGCCTCTACCTGGGCACCCGCGACGGCTGCGTCTACGCCAGCGCCGACGAGGGGGACACCTTCACCCTCGTCGCCGACCACCTGCCCGACGTCCTGGCCGTGCGCGCCGTCCGGCTGCCGTGAGGGCGACGTGACCGTGCAGGTGGTGCTGCCCGGGGCGCTGGCCGACCTGGCCGGCGGCACCCGGCACGTTGACGTCGAGGTCGACCCGGGCGGGAGCACGCTCGCCGATCTGCTGGACGCGCTGGCCGCTCGGCACCCGACGCTCGGCCGGCGGATCCGCGACGAGACGGGGCGGGTGCGCCGGTTCGTCAACGTCTACGTCGACGGCGAGGACGTGCGCTGGCAGGGCGGGCCGGGCACGGCGGTGCGGGACGGCGCGACCGTGCAGGTGCTGCCGTCGGTCGCGGGCGGCTGAGCGCGGGGAGGTCAGAGCGAGGCGAGCTCGGCGCAGGAGTCGCAGAGCTGCTGGTCGTCGTAGCCCTCCGGTGGCCACGGCTGCTGCTCGTCGAGGGAGACGTAGGCGCCGCACAGCGCCTTGCGGCTCTGCCCGCTGACCCGGCCGATGGTGGCGTGGGCCGGGCCGATCTGGCGCGGCTGGAGTCCGCCCACGCCGAAGGAGCCGACCATCACGACCGCGTGTGCTGTGCCGTACGCGTAGACGCTGGTCATGTCGTCAGGGTCCGAGCCCCGGCGTCCCCGGGCCAGCACCCCCGGGTGCGTGTTCGGCGCACCCGTCACACCCGCCCCGCCCGTCGCGGAACCCGCGCTACGGGGTGCCGAGCGCCGCCGTCAGCGCCGCCTGGACCGCGGCGGTCTCGTCCTCACCGGCGGGCAGCTGCGGCAGCCGCATCACCGGCCCCGGGATGCGGCCGGTGAGGGCCAGCGCGAGCTTCGAGCGGAGCGCGCCGTTGCCGCTGCCGGAGATCAGGTCGATCACGGGGAGCACCGACCGGAAGACCTCCCGGGCCCGCTCGGGCTCGCCTGCCTCGGCCAGCTCGATGACCCGTGCCAGCTGCTCGCCGACCAGGTGCCCGGCCATGCTCACCAGGCCCACCGCGCCGACCGACAGGAACGGGAGCAGCAGGCTGTCGTCGCCGCAGTACCAGGCCAGGCCCGTCTCGGGGATGAGCCGGGAGGCGGCGGCCAGGTCCTCGGTGGCGTCCTTCACGGCGGTGATCCGCGGGTGCTCGCCCAGCCGGCGCAGCGAGTCCGCGCTCAGCCGCAGGCCCGTGCGGGCAGGGACGTCGTAGAGCATCACCGGCAGGTCACCGGCATCGGCGACGGCGGTCAGGTGGGCGACCACGCCGTCCTGCGACGGGCGGGAGTAGTAGGGCGTCACCGCGAGCAGGCCGTCGGCGCCGGCCTCGGCCGCGTGCCGCGCCATCGCGACCGCGTGCCGCGTGTCGTTGGACCCGGCCCCCGCGAGGACGACCGCGCGACCGCCGAGGGCCCGCACCACCGCGCGGATCAGATCGGCCTTCTCGCGGTCCGACGTCGTCGGCGCCTCACCCGTGGTGCCGTTGAGCACCAGGCCGTCGTGGCCGGCGTCCACCAGGTCGACGGCGAGGCGCTCGGCGGCGTCCAGGTCGAGCGAGCCGTCGTCGGTCATCGGGGTGACCATCGCCGTCAGGAGCGCGCCGAAGGGCCGTGCGGCGGAAGGGGCGGGCATGGCCGGGGAATCTACTTGCCCCGCCCGGTCGGCCGCCGGGCGCGGCACCGGTCCCGGCGGAGCCGAGGGGACGCCGGAACCGGTGTGACCTGGACCTCAGACCGGTCGCAGGGGTCGGTTATGTTCCTGGGGCCCTCGCCGGGGGGCGACGCCCCGACCCGGGAGGTGGCCGTGCAGTCCGCGCTCTACGAGGCCGAGCACGAGGCGTTCCGCGCCACCGTGCGGGAGTTCCTCGCCAAGGAGGCCGAGCCCCACGTCGCGGCGTGGGAGGAGGCGGGGCAGGTCGACCGCGACATCTGGCTCGCCGCCGGCGCGCAGGGCCTGCTCGGCATGGACGTGCCCGAGGAGTTCGGCGGCGGAGGCGTGAAGGACTTCCGCTACAACGCGGTCCTGACCGCCGAGGTCGGCCGGTCCGGCGCGAGCGGGCTGGGCTTCACCCTGCACAACGACGTCGTCGCGCCGTACCTGATCGAGCTGTGCACCGACGAGCAGAAGGCCCGCTGGCTGCCCGGCTTCGTGCGCGGCGAGCTGATCACCGCCATCGCGATGAGCGAGCCCGGCGCCGGCTCGGACCTCCAGGGCCTGCGGACGACGGCGGTCCGGGACGGCGACGACTGGGTCCTCAACGGTCAGAAGACCTTCATCACCAACGGCATCCTGTCCGACCTGGTGCTGGTCGTGGCCCGCACCGATCCCGAGGCCGGCGCCCGTGGGTTCTCGCTGCTCGCCGTCGAGCGGGGCATGCCCGGGTTCGAGCGCGGACGCAAGCTGGACAAGATCGGGCTGCGCGCAGGACACCGCGGAGCTGTTCTTCTCCGACGTCCGCGTGCCCGCCGCCAACCTGGTCGGCACCGAGGGGCACGGCTTCTTCCACCTGATGGACAACCTGCCCCAGGAGCGGCTCTCCATCGCCGCCGGGGCGGTCGCGGCCAGCCGCATCGTGCTGGACCTGACCGTCCAGTACTGCAAGGACCGCACCGCCTTCGGCAAGCCGATCGGGACGTTCCAGAACACCCGGTTCGAGCTCGCCGAGATGCACACCGAGATCTCCATCGCCGAGACGTACCTGGAGAAGGCGATCCTCGAGCACAACGCGGGGCGCTTCACCGTCGAGGACGCCGCCATGAGCAAGTGGTGGACGACGGAGCTGCAGAAGCGCGTCGTCGACCGGTGCCTGCAGCTGCACGGCGGCTACGGCTACATGCTCGAGTACCCCGTCGCGAAGGCCTTCCTGAACTCGCGCGTGCAGACGATCTACGGCGGGACGACCGAGATCATGAAGGAGATCATCGGCCGCTCGCTGGGGCTCTGAGCAGCCCGCAGTCCCCGCTCCACCCCCTCGTCGCGCCGCCCCGGAGGCCAGCAGTGAGCACCCCCGACCAGCCCGCCCCGACCGTCCTCACCGAGTACCGCGGCAACGTCGCGTTGATCACCATCAACCGGCCGCAGGCCCGCAACGCCCTCGACCTCGACGTCGCCACCCGGCTCGCCGACGCCTTCGACGCCGCCGAGGCCGATCCGGACATCCGGTGCGTCGTGCTCACCGGCGCCGGCGACCAGGCGTTCTCCGCCGGTGCCGACCTCAAGGCCATGGCCCGCGGCGAGCGGCCGATCGTGCCGGGCCGGGAGCACTACGGCCTGGCCGGCTTCGTGCGCAATCCGATGAGCACGCCGGTGATCGCCGCGGTGAACGGCGCGGCGCTGGGCGGTGGCACCGAGCTGGCGCTCGCGGCGGACCTGGTCGTCGCCGCGGAGCACGCCACCTTCGGGGTGCCCGAGGTGAAGCGCGGCCTGCTCGCCGCCGCCGGGGGCGTGTTCCGGCTGCCGCAGCAGCTGCCGCAGAAGGTCGCCATGTGGCTGGTGCTCACCGGTGAGCCGATGAGCGCCGAGGAGGCGCTGCGGTGGGGGCTGGTCAACGAGGTCGTCCCCGCCGCCGACGTGGTGCCGACGGCGCTGCGGCTGGCCGAGGTCGTCGCGGCCAACGCACCGCTCGCGGTGCAGGCCAGCAAGCGGCTGGCGCTGGGCATCGTCGACGGCGGCCGGCCGGCCGAGTCCGACACCTGGGACCGCTCCGGCGAGGAGATGAACCGGCTGTTCGCCTCCGCCGACGCGGCCGAGGGCATGAAGGCGTTCGCCGAGAAGCGGCCTCCGCGGTGGACGGCCAGCTGATCCCCTGAGCCTGCCGATCGCCGCCGCCGTCCCCCGAACGGGCGCGACGGCGGTGGTGTCCGGGCGGGTCGTGGGTGAGCGACCGCTCCGAGGGGCAGGTATGCAGGTCATGAGCACCTCTGCGCCGCGACTTCCCGACGCCCTGCAGGCGCTCCGCGACCTCCTGGCCGAGGTTCCTCTGCACCTGGACGTGCCCGGCCGCGACGAGGCGAGCCGGTCGGCCCGTGCCGTCGTCGACCAGGTCGACGACTACCTGCTGCCGCGGCTGCGCGACCTCGACGCCCCGCTGCTGGCCGTCGTCGGCGGCTCGACCGGTGCCGGGAAGTCCACCCTGGTCAACAGCCTGCTGGGTGCGCCGGTCACCACCGCCGGTGTGCTGCGGCCGACCACCCGTGCGCCGGTGCTGGTCTGCTCGCCGGCCGACCGCGCCGCGTTCGCCGGTGACCGGGTGCTGCCGGGCCTGGCGCGGAGCACGGGCGAGGGCGAGGTCACCGGCGGGCTCCGGCTCGTGGTCAGCGACTCGCTGCCGCCCGGCCTGGCGGTGCTGGACGCGCCCGACGTCGACTCGGTGGTGGAGACCAACCGCGAGCTGGCCGGCCAGCTGCTGGCCGCTGCCGACCTCTGGCTGTTCGTCACCACCGCCGCGCGCTACGCCGACGCCGTTCCGTGGGAGCTGCTGCGCACCGCCCAGGAGCGGGGCACCGCGCTGGCCGTGGTGCTCGACCGGGTGCCGCCGGAGGCCGCCGGGGAGATCGCCGCGGACCTGGGCGGGATGCTGGGCACGGCCGGGCTGTCCGCGGCACGGCTGTTCGTCGTCGAGGAGCGCCCGCTCACCGGTGGTTTCCTGCCGGAGGACCAGGTGGAGCCGCTGCGCTCCTGGCTGCACGGTCTGGCCGCCGACCAGGAGCAGCGGGCCGCCGTCGTCCGGCAGACCCTGGCCGGCGCGCTGGAGAGCCTCGGCGGGCGGGTGGACCTGGTGGCCGAGGGCGTGGTCCAGCAGCAGGCCGCGGCCGACGCGCTGCGCCAGGCCGCCGAGGCCGCCTACGCGCGGGCGTGCACGTCGGTCTCCGAGGGCGTGGGCAGCGGGGCGTTGCTGCGCGGCGAGGTGCTCGCCCGCTGGCAGGAGTTCGTCGGCACGGGGGAGTGGATGCGCGCCCTGCAGGGCCAGGTCGGCCGGTTGCGCGACCGGCTCACCGCCTCGCTCACCGGCCGCCCCTCGGCCGGGGTCGGGCTGCAGCAGGCCCTCGAGTCGGGGGTCGAGGTGCTCCTGCGGGACGCCGCGGAGGAGGCGGCCGAGCGGACGGTCAACTCCTGGCGGGGAACCCCGGGCGGACCGGGGCTGCTGGCCGCCGGCTCCCGGGAGCTGGAGACCGCGTCGCCGGAGTACGCGGCGGCGGCCTCGGCGCAGGTGCGCGACTGGCAGGGCACCGTGCTGGACCTCGTGCGCAGCGAGGGTGCGGACAAGCGCACCCGCGCCCGGGCCTACTCCTGGGGCGTGAACGGGGTAGGGGCAGTGGTGATGGTCGCCGTGTTCGCCTCGACCGGCGGGCTGACCGGCGGGGAGGTCGCCGTCGCCGGCGGGACGACGGCCGTCGGGCAGCGGGTGCTGGAGGCGGTCTTCGGCGACTCCGCGGTGCGGGCCCTGGCCGCCCGGGCCCGGGAGGATCTGGAGCAGCGGGCGAACCGGCTGCTCACCGACGAGCGCGCCCGCTTCGACGAGATGGTCGAGCAGGGCGCACCCCCGCCGGGTGCCGTCGCGGAGCTGCGCGCCGCCGCCGCCGAGCTGACCGCGGCCCAGCGGGCGCAGCGATGAGGCGCAGGGACCGCGGCGCCCTGCCGCTGGGCGACCGGCTCGCGGCGCTGCGCGAGGCGGTCGAGGTTGCCGAGGGGCGGCTGGACGTGCCCGACGTCGCCCGGGCCCGCACGCTGCTGGCCAAGGCCGGCGCACGCGAGGCGCTCGGCGACGCCACCGTCGTCGCGCTGGCCGGCGCGACCGGCAGCGGCAAGTCCACGCTGTTCAACGAGTTGTCGGGCGCCGCGGTGAGCACTCCCGGCGTGCGGCGGCCGACGACCGGGGTGGCGCACGCCTCGGTCTGGGGGGAGGCCGGCGCGGACCGGCTGCTGGACTGGCTGGAGGTGCCGCGGCGGCACCGGGTGGCCGACGCCGAGCCGGGGTTGTCCGGCCTCGTGCTGCTCGACCTGCCCGACCACGACAGCGTCCGGCTGGAGCACCGGCTGGAGGTGGACCGGCTGGTGGAGCTGGTCGACGTGCTGGTCTGGGTGCTCGATCCGCAGAAGTACGCCGACGCGGCGGTGCACGGCCGCTACCTGGCACCGATGGCCGGCCACTCGGGGGTGCTGGTCGTGGTGCTCAACCAGATCGACCGGCTCGACGAGCAGGCGGCGGCCGCGTGCCTGGCCGACCTGCGCCGGCTCCTGGACGGCGAGGGGCTCGCGGACACCCCGATCGTCGCCACCTCGGCGCGCACGGGCGCGGGCCTGATCGAGCTGCGCGGTGAGCTGGCCCGCCGGGTCAGCGCCCGGCGGGCGGCGACCGAGCGGCTGACCGCCGACGTCCGGGCGACGGCCGAGGCGCTCGCCGTGCACTGCCCCGACGGCGACCCGGGTGCCGGGTCCGCCCGTGGGGCCGAGGCGGAGCTGACCACCGCGCTGGCCGGCGCGGCCGGCGTGCCGGTGGTCACCGCGGCGGTGGAGCGCTCGGCGGTGCGGGACGGGACGGCCCGCACCGGGTGGCCGGTGGTGCGCTGGGTGCGCAAGCTGCGACCGGACCCGCTGCAGCGCCTGCACCTGGGCGACGAGGGGGCCCGATCCTCGCTGCCGACCGCCGGGGCGGTGCAGCAGGCGGGGATGACCGCCGCACTCCGGCAGGTCCGCACCGCGGCGGGCGAGGGTCTTCCGCAGGCCTGGCGGGACGAGCTGCGGCGGACCGCCGACGAGGCGGGCACCGGGCTGGCCGACCAGCTCGACCGGGCCGTCACGGGTGCCGACCTCGGGCCGGTCCGGGTGCCGCTGTGGCAGCGCGCCGTCGGCGGGCTGCAGTGGGCGCTGCTGGCGTGTGCCCTCCTCGGCGCGGTGTGGCTGCTCGGCCTCGGCGTCCTGGGCTGGCTGCAGCTCGACGAGGTGCTGCCCCTGCCGGAGGTCGAGGGCATCCCGCTGCCCACCCTGCTGCTGGTCCTGGGGTTGCTCGGCGGCGCGCTGCTGGCGGTGCTGGCCCGGCCGTTCGTCCGTGCCGGGGCCCGCCGGCGACGACGACGGGCGGAGCAACGGCTCACCGCGCGCGTGGCCGAGGTGGCCCGCGCGTCGGTGCTCGCGCCGTTGGAGGGGACGGTCGAGGACGCGCGCGTCTTCTGCGCCGCCGTGCACCGCGCCGGCAGCTGAGCGCCGGCCGGGCCGTCACCGGCGGCACCGGTCGCCCTACGTCGTCCCCAGCTCGGCGAGGATCGCCCGGTAGGCGGCGTCCGGCTCACCGGCCGACGTCGGCACGACCCGCGCCCGCGGTCGTTGCGCGACCAGCGCGGCCAGCCGGTCGTACATCTCGCCGAGCTCGGCGTCACCGCCCGTGGTGAGGGCCAGCGCGTCCCGGTGGTGCGCCGCGAGTGCGGGATCCGCCGACCGGGCGTGGAAGCGGGTGAGAGCGTTCTCCCGCGTGTCCATGAGCACGAGCTCGGAGAAGGCGCAGCCCACCGTGTCGGCCACCCGCTCGAGCTCCTCGATGAAGGACGCTCGGCCGAGGTGCTGCGGAACGACGACGTCGTGGCCGCCGCGCAGGTGCTCCGCCGCCATCGCCAGGGCCATCCGGCGGGCCAGGGCGCCGGACTCCTGCGGCAGCTCCTGCCAGCGGCCCAGCAGCCGGCGCACGTCGTCGATGTCCAGGCAGAAGGCCAGCGGGTGGTCGGCGACGTAGCGCCGCGCGAGGGTCGACTTGCCCACGCCGGGCGGGCCGTTCAGCAGGATCAGGCGGGCCATGCCGGCCGACAGTAGGGCGGTGCCGGTGGAAGCGGACGTCGGCGCACACCCTCGGGCGACCGGGCGGGCTTGTTGCAACCTCTTTGCAATAGAGTCGGAGGCCCAGGTCGGCGGAGGAGTTCCACGTGCGCGCAGTCCAGAAGTTCGGCCGTCCCGTCGCGGGAGCGGTCGTGCTCGCCACCGCCCTCACGGCGTGCGGCGGCGGCAGCCCGTCGACGACCGCGGAGGCGGCCCCCACGGAGCTGGTGCTGGCCATCGGCGGCGAGCCCGAGGACGGCTACGACCCGACGCTGGGCTGGGGCCAGTACGGCTCTCCGCTGTTCCAGTCCACGCTGCTGGCCCGGGACGCGGACCTCGGCGTCGTCCCCGATCTGGCCACCGACTGGTCGGTGAGCGAGGACGGCCTGGTCTGGACCGTGGACATCCGCACCGACGCCCGGTTCACCGACGGGGAGCCGGTCACGGCCGGCGACGTCGCCTACACCTTCACCACGGCCAGCCGCAGCGGCGGGCTCACCGACGTGACCGCGCTGCGCGAGGCGGTGGCCGTGGACGACGACACCGTCGAACTGCGGCTGGAGCGGCCGCAGAGCACCTTCGTCAACCGCCTGATCAGCCTGGGCATCGTGCCCGAGCACGCGCACGGACCCGACTACGCGCGCAACCCCGTGGGGTCTGGCCCCTTCGAGCTCGTGCAGTGGGACGAGGGGCAGCAGCTCATCGTCGAGCGCAACGACGACTACTACGGCGAGCAGCCGGACTTCGAGCGCATCGTCTTCCAGTTCACCGGCGAGGACGCCTCCATCGCGGCGGCCTCGGCCGGCCAGGTGGACATGGCCGCGGTGCCCGCGCAGCTGGCGCCCACCCAGGTGCCGGGCATGCGCCTGGTCGAGGTCGAGTCGGTCGACAACCGCGGCATCACCTTCCCGTACGTCCCCGACACCGGGCGCACGACCGACGACGGCGCGCCGATCGGCAACGACGTCACCGCCGACCTGGCCGTCCGGCGGGCGATCAACCTCGCCATCGACCGCCAGGCACTCGTCGACGGCGTGCTGGAGGGCTACGGCTCGCCGGCGACCGGCCCGGTCGACGGTCTGCCCTGGTACGAGCCGGACTCGGCGATCGAGGACGCCGACCTCGACGGCGCCGAGGAGCTGCTGGAGGAGGCCGGCTGGACCGACTCCGACGGCGACGGCGTCCGCGAGAAGGACGGCGTGCGCGCGGAGTTCTCGCTGCTCTACCCGGCCTCGGACACGCTCCGGCAGGGGCTCGCGCTCTCGGTGGCCGACATGATCGCGCCCCTCGGCATCGAGATCACCGCCAAGGGCGAGAGCTGGGACGTCATCGACCAGCGGCTGCACGCCGACGCGGTGCTCTTCGGCTGGGGCCGGCTCGACCCGACCGAGATGTACAACCTCTACTCCTCGACCCGGGCGGGCGTGGAGTACTGGAACCCCGGCTTCTACGGCAACCCGGACGTCGACGCGCACCTCGAGGCCGCGCTGACCGCCACCGACACCGCGGTGGCGGAGGAGGAGTGGCGCGCGGCCCAGTACGACGGCGAGGGCACCGGCTTCGGACCCTCCGGCGACGCCGCCTGGGCGTGGCTGGTCAACCTCGACCACACCTACGTCGTCGACGAGTGCCTGGACCTGGGTGCGGAGCGGATCGAGCCGCACGGTCACGGCTGGCCGGTCACGGCGGGGATCACCGGGTGGCGATGGACCTGCTGACCCGTGCGGTCCGGGGCCTGGCCGGCCGGCTGGTCCGCCTCGTGCTGCTGCTCGCCGCCGTGGCGACGGCGTCCTTCGCGCTGATGGTGCACTCGCCGGTGGACCCGGTCGACGCCTACGTCGGCGGCGACATCGCGGCCATCGGCCCGGAGCAGCGCGCGCAGATCGCCGAGCGGTGGGGGCTGGACGACCCGCCGCTGGAGCGGTTCGCGACCTGGCTCGGCAACGTCGCGCAGGGCGACCTGGGCCGTTCGCTGTCGTTCAACCAGCCCGTCACCGAGGTCGTCGGCGAGCGCTTCCTGACCAGCCTGGCGCTCATGGCGACCGCCTGGGTGCTCTCCGGGGTCTTCGGCTTCTCCCTCGGGGTGCTCGCCGGCATGCGGCAGGGCCGGGCCACCGACCGCGCGGTCACCTGGTGGGCCTACACGCTGGCCTCGGCGCCGACGTTCTGGGTGGGTCTCCTCCTGCTCTACGTCTTCTCGGTGTCGCTGGGCTGGACGCCGGTCTGCTGCGCCGTGCCGGTGGGCGTGCTGGCCGACGACGTGACGCTGCTCGACCGGCTGCACCACCTGCTGCTGCCCGCGCTGACGCTGTCGGTCGTCGGCGTCGCCCCCGTGGTGCTGCACACCCGGCACGCGGTGATCGAGGCGATGGCCAGCGACCACGTCACCTTCGCCCGGGCGCAGGGGGAGTCGACCCGCGGGGTGGTCGTGCACCACGTGCTGCGCAACGCCGCCGCGCCGGCGGTCCTGCTGCAGTTCGCCTCCCTGGGCGAGCTGTTCGGCGGCTCCGTGCTGGCCGAGCAGGTCTTCTCCTACCCGGGCCTGGGCGCGGCGACGACCACCGCCGCGCTCGGGCAGGACGTGCCGCTGCTGCTCGGCATCGCCCTGTTCACCACGGTCTTCGTCTTCGTCGGCAACCAGCTCGGCGACCTCGTGCACGCCCGCCTGGACCCCCGCGTGTCCCGGGACCTCGCCCGCGCCCGCCGCCCCCGCTGGGGCCGGGGAGAGCCGGGCGAACCCCTGCTCGATCCCGATCCGCTGCCGCCACCGGTCGTGCCCGAGCGGGCGGGGGCGCGATGACCGCCGTCCTGGAACGGCCCGGCCGGCGGTTCGCCGACCGGCGCAGCCGCACGCTGGCCTACGTCGGGCTCTCGGTCCTCGTCGTCCTCGGGGTGGTCGTGGCCGGCGGGCTGGCCGCCGACGCCGCGCAGACCACCAGCCTGACCGACCGGAACCTCGGCCCGTCGGCGGCGCACTGGTTCGGCACCGACCGGCTCGGCCGCGACATGCTGGCCCGGACGCTGGCCGGGCTCCGCTTGAGCCTGGTCGTCGGGGTGGCCGCCGCCGTGGTCTCCGCCGCGATCGCGCTCACGCTGGCCTGCCTCGCCGCGGTGTTCGGCGGCGTCGTCGACCGCGCGGTCGGCTGGCTGGTCGACCTGTTCCTCGCCCTGCCGCACCTGGTGCTGCTCATCCTGCTGGCCTTCGCCCTGGGCGGGGGCACCGGCGCGGTGGTCGCCGCCGTCGCGCTCACCCACTGGCCGACGCTCACCCGTGTGCTGCGGGGCCGGGCGCGGGAGGTCATGTCGTCGGACTACGTGGCGATCTCCCGGCAGCAGGGGCACGGCCGCGGCTGGATCGCCCGCCGGCACCTGACCGGGCACCTCACCGGGCACTTCCTCGTGGGCACGGTGCTGCTCTTCCCGCACGCGATCCTGCACGAGGCGGCGCTGTCGTTCCTCGGCCTCGGCGTCGACCCGGGGGAGCCCTCCATCGGCATCCTGCTGGCCGAGTCGATGCGCTACCTGACCGCCGGCGCGTGGTGGCTGGCCGTGCTGCCGGGGCTGTGCCTGCTGGTGGTGGTCAAGCTCGTCGACACGATCGGCAGCAACAGCCGCGCGCTGCTCGACCCGCGGAGCCACCACCTGTGACGGGCACCCTGCTGGAGGTCCGGGGGCTGGAGATCGACTTCGTCCAGTACGAGCGCGGGCTGCGCCGCCGGACGGTGCACGCGCTGACCGGCATGGACCTCACCGCCGGCGCGGGGGAGGTCGTCGCCCTGGTCGGCGCCAGCGGGGCGGGCAAGAGCCTGCTGGCGCACGCGGTGCTGGGCCTCCTGCCGCCCAACGCCGTCGAGCGCGGCGACGTCCTCCTCGACGGCGTCGCGCTGGACGCGGCCGGGCGCCGTCGGCACGCGGGCAGGGGCATGACCCTGCTGCCGCAGGCGACCGGGTTCCTCGACCCGCTGGCCCCGGTCGGCCGCCAGGTCCGCCGGTCCGCGCAGCTGGCCGGGCACGCCGACCCCCGCCGCGCGGCAGCCGAGGCCCTGCAGCGCCGGGGTCTGGGGTCGGAGGTGCTGCGCCGCTATCCGCACGAGCTCTCCGGCGGCATGGCCCGGCGGGTGCTGGTGGCCATGGCCACGCTGAGCAGCCCCCGCGTGCTGCTCGCCGACGAGCCCACGACGGGCCTGCCGCCCGAGGACGTGCGGACGACGCTGCGCGAGCTCCGCGCGATGGCCGACGACGGCTGCGCGGTCGTGCTCATCACCCACGAGCTCCGCGCGGCCCTCGAGGTGGCCGACCGCGTCGTCATCGTCCGCGACGGGCGCACGGTCGACACCGCCGTCCCGGCCGCCTTCACCGGGGACGGCGAGGCGCTGACCCATCCGTTCACGCGGGCGCTGTGGCAGGCGCTGCCCGGCAACGGCTTCCGCGTGGCGGAGGGCGTCTGATGCTCCGGGCCGAGGGCGTGTGGTTCCGCTACGAGCGCGGCCGCCCGTGGGTGCTCACCGGGGTGGACCTGGGCATCGAGGCCGGCGAGGTGGTCGGGCTCTGCGGGCCCAGCGGCGGCGGCAAGAGCACCCTCGGCCGGCTGCTGGCCGGGCACCTGCGCCCGGACCGCGGCCGGGTGACCGTCGACGGCGCGGTGCCGCGGTCGCGCCGGGCGCCGAACCCCGTGCAGCTGGTGCTGCAGCAGCCCGAGCGCGCCGTGGACCCGCGCTGGACCGTGCGGCGGGCGCTGGCCGCCACCGGAGCGGAGCTCGACGGGCTGGACGAGCGGCTCGTCCACCCGGGCTGGCTGGACCGCTATCCGCACGAGATCAGCGGCGGCGAGCTGCAGCGGGTGAACCTGGCCCGGGCGCTGCTGGTCCGGCCGCGCTACCTCGTCGCCGACGAGATCAGCGCCAGCCTCGACGCCGTCACCCAGGCCCGCATCTGGACGCTGCTGCTGGAGCACTGCCGGGAGGCCGGCATCGGTGTCCTGGCGATCTCGCACGACCGGCCGCTGCTGGAGACGGTGGCCGGGCGGGTCCTGGACCGGTCGCCGGTGCCGGACGCCGCCGGCTAGGAGGTCAGCTCCGCGGCCGCGATCATCCGGCTCAGCGTCTCGACCCAGGCCGCCCGGACCGCGGGCGGCTGACCGTCGACGACGGCAGAGGCACCACCGTCGAGGTCGCCGTCCCGCGCCACGGCCTCGAAGCTCAGGCGGAACAGCAGATCGGTGATGGTCTCGGGGGGCAGTCCGGCATCCACGAGGGGCTGCAGGATCCACTGGCGCGGGTCCACGTCAGGAGTTCGGCGCGACGGCCTCCTCCGGATGCATCCGGAGCCGGCGAACTCCCGGTGACCGCACGGTGGACCGTCGCTGAACGGCCGATGTCCTGCGTACTAGCCTCCGCCCGTGATCCACCGCAGGCTGCTGCCGCTCCTCGTCGCCGTCCTCACGCTCTCCGGCCTCGCCGCCTGCTCCGAGGAGTCCTCCCCGGCGCCCGGCGACGCGAGCGCCGCGGGGGCGAGCGCGGGGACGACGGCGGAGGAGATCAGCTGGGAGAAGGTGGCCGGCACCGACGAGTGCGCGTGCAGCGACGGCACGGAGTTCCACTACTGGCCGCACGAGGCCGACCCCACCAGGGTCGTCTTCGTCCTCGAGGGCGGCGGCGCGTGCTTCAGCGCCGACACCTGCGCCGGCGCCGACGCGACGTCGAAGCCCGACCTGGACGGCGATCTGGCCGACGAGCCCGGCTTCGTCCGCCGCGACGGAACGCCGGTCCCGGCCGCCGACGGGCTGGTCGACGTGGCGAACCCGGACAACCCGCTGGCGGGCTACAGCGTGGTCTACGTGCCGTACTGCACCGGCGACCTGCACCTCGGCGACAACACGCAGGACTACGGCGACGGCGTCGTCGTCGAGCACAAGGGCCGGGTCAACGCCACCACCGCGCTCGAGGGCATGGCGCAGCAGTTCCCCGACGCGGAGGAGGTCGTCGTCCTCGGCTTCAGCGCGGGCTCGGCCGGTGCCCCGCTCTACGGCGGCCTCGCCGCCGACCTGCTGCCCGACGCCGGGATCACGGTGATCGCCGACGCGTCCAGCGCCTACCCGGGTGATGCGGCCGTCACCGGCGCCATCGGTGGGCTCTGGGGCATCTTCGCCGATCTGCCCGGATGGCCGGAGTCGGCCGGCGAGCCGCTGACCGCGTGGTCGTTGCCCGGGTTGTTCGTGCAGACCGGCCGGCACGTGCCCGGGGTCGCGCTGGCGACGATCGACACCGCCGAGGACGAGGTGCAGCGCGAGTTCACCGACCTGATCGGGTTCGGCAGCACGCCCCTGCTCGAGCTGATCGAGGACAACCACGAGTACATCGAGGGCAGCGGGGTCGAGCTCAGCTCCTGGGTGGGGCCCGGCGACCAGCACGTGAGCACCGCCGGGGACGACGTCCTGTACGACAGCGAGGTCGGGGGCACCCGCCTGGTCGACTGGATCGGCGACGTCCTCGCCGGGGAGGACGTCCCCGACGTCCGCTGCGAGCAGTGCGGCTGACCTGAGCGCAGGGCCGCGCCGGGAGCGGGGGCCGGTCCCGGCGCGGCCTCCAACTCTGGGACCATGGGGCAGCGGCCCTTCCGGCCGGACCGATCGCCGGCTCCTTCCGAGCCCGACCCGAGCGCTGCTCGCCAGGAGTGACCCGATGTCCCGCCGTACCGCCTCCCGGGCGCTGCTCGCCGTCGCGATGTCCGTC
>Ga0210040_10003198_pt1 | contig 22348 bp, 16 predicted proteins | sample CryGeyCG12114_NA_FD_185462 | JGI IMG/M metagenome (GOLD analysis project Ga0210040, IMG submission 185462) | Groundwater microbial communities from aquifer - Crystal Geyser CG19_WC_8/21/14_NA (SPAdes) (version 2) | ecosystem: Environmental > Aquatic > Deep subsurface > Groundwater | place: USA...
CGAGCGCATAGGTGGTCACCCCGCCGCCCGGCAGCGCAATGCCTCCTGAGGAGCCGCCACCCGACGAGCCACCCGAACCGCCGGCGCTGCCCCCGGACCCGCCGCCTTGCCCGCCGAACAGACGCGCCAAGGACGAGAAGCCCGCGTTCTTGCTGAAATGGACGTTGGTCGCTTCCGCGTTGGCGTTGACCTGCGGCAGTTGCGCGGACCGCGCGCTGATCTCCTGCAGCCGAGCCTCCCGAACCCGTGACGCGGCGACGGCCATGTCGGGGCTATCGTGCAGGGAACGCTCGACCAGGCTGGTCAGCAGGGGATCGTTGAAGCCGGTCCACCATGTCGCCGGATCGACCGTTCCGCCCGGCCCGGGCTCCGGCTCCGCGAAGGCGGGCGGGGCCGCAACCTCGGGCCTATGATAGTTCGGCCCCACCGTGCACCCGGGGAGGAGCAGCGCCACCGCTGCCGTGATCCGCGCGCGCCTCAATGCCCCATCCCTCCGCCCGATCCCCCACGCGTCGCCGGCCGCATCAGCAGCACAACTGGCGTCACCACCAGCACCAGCAGCATCATCGACCAGAAGACGCTGATGAACGCCTGCATGTTCGCCTGCCGCTGCACCTGTTGGTAGAGCACGCCCATCGTTGTCATCTGCGCATCTCCTTGGCCCCCAAGGAGACCGCCCGCCTGACTGATCCAGCTGTTATATTCCGGGTTGAGCGGGCTAAGCCCCTCCACCAGCCGTGACTGGTGGACCTGCTGATAGTTCGCGAGCAGCGTCTGAGCCGACGAGATGCCCAGCGTGCCGCCAAGGTTACGCGCCACGTTGAGCAGCGCCGACGCCTGCGCCGTCGAGCGCTGCGGCAGTCCGATATAGGCGACGGCGTTGATGGGCACGAACAGGAACGGCAACGCCGCCGCCTGGTAGAGCCGCGCCATCGCCGCGTCTTTGAACTCGATGTTGGCGTCGAGATGGGCGAGGTTCCAAAGCGCCGCCGCCTGCACCAGCAACGCCGTGATGAGGATGATCCGAACGTCGATCTTGCCCGTCAGCTGTCCCGCGAACGGGACCGCGATCAACGTCGCGACACCACCGGCGGTGAGCGCGAGCCCCGCGTCGAGCGCCGAATAGCCGAGCACCTGCTGGAGCATCTGCGGAATCAGCTGAGTGGTGCCGAACAGGATCAGCCCCGTGATGCACATCACCACCAGCGTCATCGCGAAGTTGCGGTTCTTGAGCAGCTTCAGGTCGACGACCGGATCGTCGTGGTTGAGCTCCCAGATCACCAGCGCGATCAGCGAGAACAGCGAGATTGCGGCGGCAGCGATGATCAGCGGGCTGGAGAACCAGTCCTCGCGCTCGCCCCGGTCGGCGAAAATCTCCAGAAACCCGAGGCCGAGTGCGACCAGCGCGACGCCGATATAATCGATCCGGAGGCCGCCCTTGAGCTTTTCCTCCCGGTCCTTCTGCACCCGCTCCGGCTCGTCGACGAACGTCTGGACCAGAAACAATGCCGCGATGCCGACCGGCACGTTGATCAGGAATACCCAGTGCCAGCTGAAGTTCTCCGTGATCCACCCGCCCAGCGTCGGCCCCAGCACCGGGCCTACCACAACCACGATGGCGAACGCGGCAAAGGCGAGGCCGCGCTTCGCCGGCGGAAAGGTGTCGGCCAGCATCGACTGCTCGACCGGCGCGAGGCCGCCGCCGCCGATCCCCTGGAGGATGCGCGCGACCACCAGAATCGAGAGGTTCGGCGCAAGCCCGCACATCAACGACGCGCTGGTGAACAGCGCGATCGACAGCTGGAAGTACCGCTTGCGACCGATCGTGTCCGCCAGCCACCCCGAAATGGGGATGACGATGGCGTTGGCGCACAGATAGCTGGTCAGCACCCAGGTCGCCTGGTCGTTCGAGATCGCGAGCCCGCCGGCGATATATTCCAGGCTGACGTTGGCGATCGAGGTGTCGAGCACCTCCATGAACGTCGGGATCGAGATGATCGCGATGATCAGCCACGGGTTGAGACCACCCGCGACCGAGCGGCTGTCGTCCCACCCGCCCGATGCGGCGGCACTGGCCATCAGCGCACCTTCACCGTCGGTACCACCGACATGCCCGGCCCGATCGGGTAGCGGCGCGGGTCCGGGCCATTGTCATTGTTGTCGAATTCGATCCGCACCGGCACGCGCTGGACGACCTTTACGTAATTGCCCGTCGCGTTCTGTGCCGGCAGCAGCGCGAAGGCCTGCCCCGCGCCGCGCTGGATCGAATCGATATGGCCGTGGAACTCGACATCGGGATAGGCATCGACCTTGATCGTCACCGGCTGGCCGATCTTCATCAAGGTGAGCTGCGTTTCCTTGAAATTGGCGGTCACCCACATCCGGTCCGGCACGATCGCCATCAGCTGCGTGCCCGGCGCCACATAGGAGCCGAGGTTGACCTGGCGGTTCACCACCTGCCCCGCCACCGGCGCGCGAAGCTGCAGATTGCCCAGCGTGACATTGGCTTGCTGCACCTGCGCGCGCCGAGCCGCGATCCCGGCCTCCGCGGCGCGAGCCGCTCGCCGCGACACCTCGACATTGGCGCGTGCGGCGTCGGCCTGCTCGCGCGCGGCGGCGGCGTCCGCCGCCGTTTGGCGAGCCTGGGCGCGTGCCTGGTCGATCTGCTGCGCGGCCACCGCCGTGGGGTCGAGCCGGAGCAATGCCTCGTACCGCCGCAAATCCTGCTGCGCCTTGATTGCCACGGCAAGCGGACCGCGCGCCTGCTTGGCCGCCTGCTGCGCGCTCTGGGCGGCGGCGTCGACCTGCGCCAGCGCCTGGGCATATTGCGCCTGCGCCTGGGTGACCCCGGCCTGTGCTTCGGCCAGCTGCGCCTGCGGCCCGGTGGGTTGCACGATCGCGAGCAGGCGGCCCGCTTGAACATGGCGGTTGTCGATATCGGCCACCTGGACGAGTTGCCCGCCGACCTGTGGCGAGATGCGAACGATGTGCGCATCGACGAACGCGTCGTCGGTGGATTCGAACTGGCGGGCGTGAAGCCAGTACAGGACGCTGCCGATCACCAGCGCCGCCACAACAACGATCAGGATGATCCAGAACAGCGGCTTGCTGAACACGGAGGGCTTCTTTGGCTCCTCCTTGCCCGGGCCGCCCTTGCCGTCGCCCTCGCCCTTGCCTCCGTTTTCGGATTCCGGCTGGTGGGCATTCTCGCCCTGGCCGCGCGGGCGCTTGTCGCGATCGGTGTCGGCTTCGTCGTCGCTCATCGCGCCCCCTTGTGCCTTCGGTCAGCCGCTCGAGCTCACAACGGCATTCAGCTTGGTGCCCGTTAGCACCTCGCCTGTCCTTGTCGCAGGATAGTGTGCTCCGGCGGAAGGAGCTAGTCTGCCCCGCCAAACCGGCGCGGTCGTCCCGATCAGGCGGCGCGGCTGTCGCCTCGCGCCGGCTCCGGGTTCGAGAACACCATCTCGTCATCGACGGACCCGAAGCGCAGCGTCAGCACGTCCTTGACGTAATTCTGGTGGAGCTTCCATGGTGTGCGGGCGCCCTGCTTTGGCAGCTTGTCGGCGGCGCGCTGAATGTAGCCGGAGGAGAACTCCACGAACGGCTCGAGCGGCATGTCCGGATCGTCGGCGTGCGGCGTCGCCTGCCGCAACCTGCGCGCTTTCATGGTGTTGAGCAGGCGGCAGACATATCGGGCAGCGAGCTCGGCCTTCAACGTCCATGAAGCATTGGTGTAGCCGAAGATCGAAGCGAGGTTCGGCACGTCCGAGAACATCATGCCCTTGTACTGGATCGTCTTGCCGGCATCGAGCGGAGCGCCGTCCACGGTGAACGCGATCCCGCTCAGCACCTGCACCTCCAGCCCGGTCGCGGTGACGATCACGTCGGCGGGCAGTTCACGTCCGGAGGCCAGGAGAATGCCGCGCGGCGTGAAGCGTTCGATCCTGTCGGTCACCACCTCCGCCCTGCCCGCCTTGATCGCCTCGAACAGGTCGGCGTCCGGCACCAGGCACAGCCGCTGGTCCCAGGGCCCGTAATCGGGCGTGAAGTGCGTGGCCACGTCATAGTCGGCGCCGAGGTGGTCGCGCACCATGCCGACGATTCGCCGCTTCGCCGCCTCGGGGTGCTTGCGCACCCGATCATAGATGAACATGCCGAGCAGCACGTTCTTCCACCGCGTCAGGCCATAAGCGAGCTTGCCCGGCAGCCAGCGCCGCAGGTGATTGGCGATGGCATCCTCGCCGGGCCGGGCGACCACATAGGTGGGCGAACGCTGGAGCATCACCACGTGCTCCGCCTCGCGCGCCATCGCCGGCACCAGCGTCATCGCGGTCGCGCCGCTGCCGATCACGACGACGTTCCCGCCGGCATAGTCCAAGTCGTCCGGCCAGAATTGCGGGTGGACGATGCGGCCCTCGAACGTCTCGGCGCCTGGGAACTCGGGCGCATGACCGCGCGCGTAGTTATAGTAGCCGGCTGCCATGCACAGGAACTTGCACGTGATCGTCACCGGCTGTCCCTCCGGGCCCATTGCCGTCAGCGTCCACCGCGCGTCGGCCGTCGACCAGGCGGCGGCCTTCACGTGCGTGTTGAAGCGGATGTGCCGGTCGATGCCAAAGGTGCGTGCGGTATCCTCGATATACGCGCGGATCGACGCGCCATCGGCGATCGACTTCGGGTCCGTCCAGGGGTGGAAGGAGAAGCCCAGGGTGTGCATGTCGCTGTCCGAGCGGATGCCTGGGTAGCGAAACAGGTCCCACGTGCCGCCGATCGCGCCACGCCCTTCTAGGATCAGGTAGCTCCGGTCCGGACAGCGCGTCTGGAGGTGGTACGCCTGGCCGATGCCCGACAGCCCGGCGCCGACCACCACCACATCGACATGCTCGGTTGCCGCCGACGTGATCACCGTGCCCTCCCCGGCCGCGTCGCTCAGGATCAATAGTCCTTGGAGTAGCGCAGCGAGGCGTTGGACCCGCCGAACGAGCCGGCCGACGATAACAGGCTCAGCGCCTTGGTCAGCGAGATCTCGATCTGCGTCGCGGTCATCCCCTTCGCGTCGGTGATGATCTCCACGTAAATGTCCTTGGTGATGTACTTGCCGGCGGCGAGGCTGGTGCCGCGTCCGGATGCCTGGTCGGCGCCGAGGATGCGCAGCCGGTCGAAGCCGGTGGCGGAACGCAGCTTGCCGAGCGGATTGAGCCCGCCGCCGCCCGATCCGCGCAGCGAATTGAGCGCGGAGGCGAGCTGGATCGCTTCGGTCGCCGACAGGTTTGCCGGATCGGTGCCGAACAGCAGCCGGCTCAGCACCTCGTCCTGCGGCAGCGTGGGAGTCGAGGTGAAGGTGATCTGCGGATGGTTGCCGGTGCCGCCGATCGCGATGATCGCGGTGATGCCGTTGGTGGTGGTGGACGCCTGGATGTTGATGTCCGGATCGGTCAGCGCGCCGCCGCGGAAGCGGATCTGGCCCTTGGTGACGTCGAACCGCTTGCCCGAGAACGAATAGGTGCCGCGCACCAGATCGAGCCCGCCCGTGATCATCGGCGCCGTGCTGGTGCCGCCGATGTGCAGGTCGAGCTGCCATTCGGATTCGAGACCCATGCCCGACACGTAGATCTGGTTCTCGGCCCGCACGCGCAGGTCGAGGCGGATCTTGCTGACCGGTGGCGGCGCCGCCGGCCGGTCGGTCGGCAGTGCCGCACGGATCGCGCTCTTGCGGCGAACGCCGGTGAGCTCGGGTACTTCCGCCGCGCCCTGGCGGATGATCTCGTAGCGCGCGTTGGGGATCGTCAGGTCGCCCTGCACCAGCGCGCCGTCACGGCCATTGGTCAGCTGGATGGTCCCCGACGAGGCGGCGCTCAGCGCCTCGGACTTGGCAAGCTGCGCGCGGTCGAGCGTCACCGTCACGTCCGCGGGGAAGCCGCTCGCCGCGGCGAGGCCGACCTGGCCGCGTGCCTGCACCGATCCGTCGCCGGCGCGTGCCGTCAGCTGATTGAGCACCAGCCGGTCGTTGGTGAACTGGGCGTTGATCTTCATCTGCGACAGTCGCGTGCCGAGGGCCTCGTTGTCGTAGGTCAGGTTGTCGGCCCGGATCAGGCCCACCAGTTGCGGCGCCGAGACGCGGCCGGAGAAGTCCGCGGCGATCGCGATCGGGCCGTTGAGCTGCTGGTTGGGCAGCGCGGCGAGGCTGAACAGCACCGCGGAAGGCCCGTTGTAGCGGATACCGCCCGACAGCGGCGCCTGCATGATGCGCGCGCCCAGCGACCCTGCGCCCGCGCCCAGCGGCCGCATCGTCGCGACCAATCGGCCGACCGCGGTGCCGCCGCGCCGCACCAGGGCCCGCGCCTCGCCGCCACCGGGCGCCAGTCGGCCCGCGAACACCACGTCGACGGGCTCCGACACGGCGGCGAGGCCAGTGCGCTGGAAGCGGGCGATCGCCAGCCGCACATCGGCCTGGGGCACGCCCGCGCCCTGCTGGCGGTAGTCGAGGCTGCCCGTCGCCTGCCCGGAGAGGCCGAGGTTGGGCATGAACGCCGACAGGAACGCCATGTCGAGCCGGTCGAGCCGCGCCTGCGCCGCGGTCGTGCCGCCGCCGTAGGATCCCGCCACGCGCATCGAACCTGCACTCGGCCCAGTGCCGAAGTCGAGCCGCGTCGGCAGCAGCCGATAACCGGCCTTGGCAGCGCCGATCCGCGCCGGGTTGACCGTGCGGAACGGAATTCCGTTCGCCTGCCCCTGCAATGCCACGAGGTAGTTGCTGGGCGACAGCTGCGCGTTGACCGCGAGCCGGATCGGCACGCCTGACGACCCGGTCAGCACCGCCTGCGCGGTGCCGCGGCCGCCGACATAGTTCACCTTCACCCGCGCCGCTCCGATCACGAAGCTGTTGTAGCGCGTGTCGGCGACCTGCGCGTCGGCGATCACCTGCGGCGCCTTCGGGTACATGACGACGCTGGCGTTGACGATCGCGCGGCCGATGGTGAAGTCCGCCGCGCCCGGAATGGTGGCATTGAACGCGCGCGCCGCGACATCCGCCCGCTGGTACTTGCCCTGCGCGCCGAGGTTCACCGTTCCCGCCAGCCCACGCCCGGCGAACTGCATCCTGCCCGCGAACGGCCCCGCCGGCGTGGCTGCGACACGCCCGCTGGCGGTGATGCCCGCGAACACCAGCCGGTGGATATCGACGGTCAGGCGCGGACTGGGATTGACCACCACGTCCGCCGTGAACGGGCCGTAGTTGGTGCCGCCGCTGGCATTGATCGCATACACGCCGTTGCGCCCGACGATGCGCGCATTGACGTCCCTGAGCCCCACCCCGACACCCGGACGCGCCGCATGCACCACCACCACCGGATTGGTCGCGCTGCCTGTCACCCGCGCCGAGACCGGCCCGTATTGCGTCGAATAGGCGTCGGCGCTGACCGCCACCGCGCCGCTTGCAGGGTCGAAGCGGCCGCTGCCGTTGGTCACGCGGAACTGGGGCGCGTTGAGGCGGAGCCCCGAGAAGGTGACGATCCCCTCCGGGCTGTAGCCGATGTCCGCCCGCACGATCGCGTTGCCGCCCAGGAAGTTACGGATCCCCGGATTGAACAGCTGCTTGGTCTGCGCGACCACGCGGCCGGTGATGCCGAAGCCGCCCTTGCGCCCCGGCACCAGCTTGGCGTCGGTGCTCAGGTTGATGATGCCGATGCTTTCGACGCGATAATTGTTGATCCGCCCCTTGAGCGCGCCGGTGTACCGGCCGGTCGAGACGTTCGCCACCACCACCGCCGTCGCGTCGATATTGTCCGAGCGGATGCGCAGGTTGTCCGACAGGATGTTGGGCATCGAGATCGCGAAGTCGCCATCGATCCTGACGTTGTTGGCAAGCCCCCCGACCGCGGCGTTGAGCCCGACGACGCGCCGCGCCCGCGCATGCACCGGCACCAGAATCCGGTCTGCGTTCACCCGCGCCAGACCCTCGGCGTAGACGTTCTCCACCGCCGTGGTGCCGAAGCCGAGCGTCGCCGCGCGCACCTTGTAGTCGACCACCGGCGTCGCGAACGCACCGTTGAGGACCACGCGCGCCAGCACATCGCGACCGCGCAGGTTGGGCGCGATCGAGCCCGGCGTCAGCAGATGTGCATCCACCGCGAAGTTGCCGAACTGGCTGTTGGCGAGGTCGATCAGGCCGCCTGCATCCACCATCAGTGCAGATGAACGCAGCTTGATCCGGGTATCCGCCTTGCGATCGTTAAGGGTGGTGTCGATCGCGACGTCGAGCTGCGGCGCGGTCAGCCGCTCCACCGGCCCGGCCAGGTACAGCCCCGGCCGCGTCGGCCCGCGCACCTCGATATGGCCGTTGCGCGCAGACACCGCGAGATTGGCGAGCTGCCCGCCGCCCAGCGTGGCGATTGCGCGGCCCTGCCAGTTGGCCCAACTGCCGCGGCCATCGACGGATGCGGTGAGCGGGGCCTTCAGCCCGCCCATGGTCGCGACCACGCCGCCAACCGGCGCGTTGAGCTTCAGGTTGACGTCGAGCTTGTTGTCGTCAGGCACCGCATCGAGCGTCAGCGCGATCGTGTCGCCGCCCGCGATCCCCGCGCCCCGCAGCGCCGCCGCGTGGGTGACGAGCTGCGCCCGCCGGTCGGCGATGTGCACGGCGCCGTCGATCTTGATGATATGCGCCTGCCCGGTCACCGGCTTGGCGAGCACCAGTCGCCCGATCTGGAGCCGGTTCACGTCGATGTCGAGATCGGGCAGCAGCGGCTGGTTCTTGGGGCTGGGCGGCGTGGGCTTGAGCAGCGGGCGGCGTTGCAGCGTCACCAGCGGGGTCGTCAGCGCGCGCACATCGACATGGTTGTGGATGAACGCGAACGGCCGCCAGTCGACCGCGAGGGTCGGCGAGGTAAGGAACACGCCGTGCGGATCGGACACGCGCACGTCCGCCAGCGTCATCTTGCCGTAGATCGACCCGTCGATCCGCCCGACCTTGACGTTGAGGCCGGTCGCGGTGGTGTAGTTGCCGATCTGGTCGGCGATCAGCCGGTGCCCCGGGTCGGTGTTGATGCCCAGCAACACTGCGCCGAGCAGCACCACCAGCGAGGCAAGCGCCACCAGCACCCACTTCGCGATCCGCTGCCAAAGCGGCCGCCGGATGACGACCACATGGTCGGCCTGAGCCTCCGAACGGGTTTCGGGTGCGTCCGAAGCCATCAGAACGCCTGCCCGATCGAGATATAAAGCGCCACCTTGCCGTCGCCCTTGCGCGGGTTCAGCGGGGTCGCGAGGTCAAGCCGGAACGGCCCGAAATTGGTGTAGAAACGGCCGCCGATGCCGGCGCCGAAGCGCAGGTCACCCAGCTTGGGGAAGGTGCTGTCGTAAGCGTTGCCGGCATCGAAGAACGGCACGATACCGAAATTCCCGAAGCGATAGCGCGCTTCCACCGCGAACTCGTTGAGCGAGCGGCCGCCGACCGGGTCGCCATTCGGATCGAACGGCCCCAGCCGCTGATAGCCATAGCCGCGCACGGAGCCGCCGCCGCCACCATAATAACGCCGAGAGGGCGCCAGGTCGTCCCTGTCGATACCGAAGATCGAGCCCGCACGCGCCCGGCCCGCCAGGACCAGGCTGGTGGATACAGGATAGTACCCCGTCGCCTCGATCATCGTGCGCGCATACGGGCGCACCCCACCGCTCACCGACGTCTCGGGGCTGAGGTTGAGCTTCAGGCGATAGCCGGTCGTCGGGTTGAGCAGATTGTCGGAGGTATCCCACTGGATCTGCCCCGGCAGCGCGGCGATCCCGTAGGTCTTGCGACGCTTCTCGCCGCGGCCGAAGTCGTACACGCTCTCGTTGGTGCCGACGAGCTCGCCACCGTAGAAATAGGTGATCCGCTTCTGCCAGATCGGCGTCGAATCATACGCCCAACGCGCCGACAGCGTGAAGGTGAAGGCGTTGAACGCGTCGTAGTTCGAATGGTCGGCCGAGGCGATCGCGATAAAGGTGCGGTCGCGCTTGCCCGCGTTGGAGCGGCGGAACTGGCCGGACAGCCCCTGCTCCTGCGTGCCCGCGATCACCGATCCGATCAGCGCGCCTTCGGGCGGGAACAGGTTGCGGTGAGTCCAGGTGCCCTGGATCTTGGCGCCCTCGCCCGTCGAATAGCCTGCCTGGGCGGAGAGCGACCGCGCCTTGCCTTTGATCTGATTGACCAAGAGGTCGACCTGCTCGGTGCCGTCGGGGTTGGTCTGGCCGGTCCGCTGCGGCTCCACCGAAACGGTGGAGAACAGCCCCGTCGCCACCAGCGCATCGCGCAGGTCGTCGCGCAGCCGCTGATCGTAGAGCTGGCCCTGCTTGAAGCGCGGAAACACATTGAGATGATCGAGCCCGAACACCGGGTCGCCCGTCGTCACCAGCTTGCCGAACGAGGAGCGCGGCCCCGTGTCGACGGGCAGCGTGTAGGCGCCCGTCGCCGGCGCCCCAGGCGACACGTCGTCGAGCAGGATGTCGCGATCGCCGACCTTGACGAACGGATAGCCTTGCTGCGGCAGGACAAGGGCGACGTTCGCCTCCGCCCCCTGGATGCGCGCCGCCTCGATCGGGTCGCCGACCTTGAGCGGCAGATTGTGCTCGACGATGTCGGCCGGCGTGGTGGGGCCGTGGGTCACCGTCACCGACCCCAGCGTGTAGAGCCGTCCGGCCGTCGCCTTCACGGTAGCGCGCAGCCGCCCGGGATTGCCGGGGATCGTCTCCACCGTCGATACAGCCGTCGCATCGTAATAGCCGAGCGACTTGAGCAGCCGCACCGCCAGCGCCTCGTCCTCACGCGCCCGCGCCGAAACCTGCGTCGCGTTCGCGGCCTTGCCGCCGCCCTTCTGGAGCGCCGACAGCGACTTGAAGGTGCCGGTCAGCTTCTGCTCGTCGAGCCCTGCCACCTGCGTCTCGTAGCGGACCTTGGGCGCATCCTTGTCCTGGACGTCGGCGGCGGTTTCCAGCGGCGTTGTGTTGAAGCTGCCGAGCGGCGGCAGCGGCTGCGCGAGCTGCGGGTCTTCCGGCCCGGTGGGGGGCAGCACCGTTCCGCTGAGGTCGGCGGCACTGGGCGGCGGCAGGGTCGCCGGCGTGGTGCCGGGCGCCGGCAGAGTCGCGGCCGTGGCGGGCGGCGTCACCGTGGAGCCGGGCATTGCCGGCACGCTCGGCATCGCTTCCAGCGGCGCATTGATGTCGTTGGACAGCGGCGGCAGCGCGGCGTTGAACTCCGCGTCCGGCACGATCGGCGCGTCGGGCATCGCTTCGCCGGTCGCGGAGGTCGGCAAAGGAGTCGGTGTCGCGCTCGGCTTGGGCGCATCGGGCCCGCGCGCGGGCGCCTTGCCCGGCTGGTTGATCTGCGCAGCCGCCGGCGGTGCCGCAACCAGCGTCACGGCGAGCCAATAGTGATGGCGGTAAACGGCCACTCGCAACACGATCCCCTTTGGGAGGCGCCCGTGTTCGACCTACCCCCAGATGCTGCCCTTTACGCACGGAAATGTTGACGATTTCAACCCACTTTGCGGCGTCCTGCCGCATTGCGCCGCTTCGCGATGGTACGCATGGCTGGCGATCGAAGCCCTCGGAGCCGGGTCGACAGGAGCAGGTGCCCGATACGGGAGCCGCCTATCAACGCGCCGCGGCCCCGGCTATGGTGGTCCCCATACAAAGACAAAGAGGACGCCATGATCAGCACCGACAACCCCATGGGGCTCAACGGCTTCGAGTTCGTCGAATTCACCGGCCCCGATCCGGACGCGCTCGCCGACCTGTTCGTGAAGATGGGCTTCACCCACGTCGGCACACACAAGTCCAAGAACGTCCGCCGTTATGCGCAGGGCGACATCAACTTCCTGCTCAACATGGAGCCTGAAGGCCAGGTCGCAGGCTTCCGCGAAGCGCACGGGCCGAGTGCCAATGCGATGGCCTTCCGGGTCGCGGATGCGCAGCAGGCGCTGAACCTCGCGGTGGAGCGCGGCGCGGTGCCGGTGAAGGCACATAACGGCCCTGGCGAGCTCGACATCCCCGCGATCGAGGGGATCGGCGGCGCCAACGTCTACCTCATCGATCGCCACGGCGGCGAGACGATCTACGACACCGATTTCGAGGCCGTTCCCGGCGCCACGCCGACCGACAACGACGCGGGACTCCACACGCTCGACCACCTGACGCACAACCTGCAGCGCGGGCGGATGGCGTATTGGGCGGATTATTACGAGCGCATCTTCAACTTCCGCCAGATCCGCTACTTCGACATCGAGGGCCAGGCGACAGGCCTCTTTTCGAAGGCGATGACCGCGCCCGACGGCAAGATCCGCATCCCGCTCAACGAGAGCCAGGACGAGCACTCCCAGATCGAAGAGTTCATCAAGGACTATAAGGGCGAAGGCATTCAGCACCTCGCGCTTGCCACCGACGACATCTTCGCGACGGTTGACCAGCTGCGCGCCAACGGCGTGCGGTTCCAGACCACGCCGCAGACCTATTTCGACCTGATCGACAAGCGGCTGCCCGGCCACAACCACGACGTCCAGGAAATGCGCAAGCGCGACATCCTGATCGACGGCGCGCCGGAGACGGGCGGCGGCCTGCTGCTCCAGATCTTCACGGAGAACATGGTCGGGCCGATCTTCTTCGAGATCATCCAGCGCAAGGGCAACGACGGCTTCGGCGAGGGTAATTTCAAGGCGCTGTTCGAGTCGATAGAGCTCGATCAGATTCGCCGTGGCGTCGTGCCTGGCAAGGTCGAGGCTTGAGGAAGAGGGAGGTCGAAAGTGTCTAAGTACGAAGCTCTGGCAGATTATTGCCGGGCGCAGAAGCTTCAGACGTTCGACCTCCCCTTCCACAAGATCGAGGCATTGATCGGCGAGAAGCTTCCGCCAAGCGCCAGCCGGCCGCAGTATTGGGCTAATACGACAAGCGGTTCGGGCCCGGTTCGCTCCGCGCTGATCGACACGCCTTACGAGACCTTTCTGGTAGCCGGTTCGAAGCGCGTGGAGTTCCGACGCAAATGACCACCTACATGACCGGCTTCGGCAACCATTTCGCCACCGAGGCGATCCCCGGCGCGCTGCCGCAAGGCCGCAACTCGCCCCAGAAGCCCCCCTTCGGCCTTTATACCGAGCAGCTATCCGGCAGCGCGTTCACCGCACCCCGCCATGAGAACCGCCGCTCCTGGCTCTACCGCCTGCGCCCGTCAGCCGCGCACCCGGCGTTCACCCGGTACGAAGGCGGCCCCCGCTTCGCTCCCGGCATCGCGCACGAGCCCCTCGCCCCCAATCGCCTGCGCTGGGGGCCGCTCGACATCGAGCCCGACGCCGACTGGCTCGACAGCCTCGCCACCATGGTGGTCGCCGGCGATGGCCCGCGCACCCAGGCCGGCGTCGCGATGCACATCTATCGCGCGTCCAAGGACATGGAGAACCGCGCCTTCGTGTCCGGCGATGGCGAACTCCTGATCCTCCCGGAGCAAGGCCGCCTCACCCTGCTCACCGAACTCGGCCGGATCGACCTCGCCCCCGGAGAGGTCGCGATGATCCCGCGCGGCGTCCGCTTCCGCGTGACGCTCCCCGACGGCCAGGCGCGCGGCTATGTCGCGGAAAACCACGGCCAGCCCTTCCGTCTTCCCGATCTCGGCCCGATCGGCGCCAACGGCCTCGCCAACCCGCGCGACTTCGAAACGCCCGCCGCCTGGTTCGAGGACGTCGAGGGCGAGTACCAGCTGGTCCAGAAGTTCCTCGGCAGCCTGTGGAGCACCGACCTCGGCCGCTCGCCGCTCGACGTCGTCGCCTGGCACGGCAATTACGCGCCGTGGAAGTACGACCTCGCCCGTTTCAACACGATCGGCACCGTCAGCTTCGACCACCCGGACCCGTCGATCTTCACCGTGCTCACGTCACCGAGCGACGTCGCCGGCACCGCGAATGTCGACTTCGTGATCTTCCCGCCGCGGTGGATGGTGGCGGAGGGCACCTTTCGCCCGCCCTGGTTTCACCGCAACGTGATGAGCGAGTGCATGGGGCTGATCACCGGCCAGTACGACGCCAAGGCGGAGGGCTTCCGCCCCGGCGCGCTGTCGCTCCACAACCAGATGAGCGGCCATGGCCCCGACGTCGCGACGTGGCAGGCGGCGACGAATGCCGATCTCAAGCCGCACAGGATCGAGGGCACGATGGCCTTCATGATCGAAAGCCGCTGGGTGTTCAGCCCCACCCGCTTCGCGCTGGAAACGGGGGCGCTGGACGATGATTACGATCAGGCCTGGTCCGGCTTTCCCAAGGCGCAGCTGCCCGCCTAGCCCGCGCAGCCGACGAGGCCACCGACCGGCAGCACCAGCGTATCGCGGTTCGGCCGCTCCACGGTGAGCGTGCCTTGCGACACCACGGCGCCCGCCTTGAGGTCCGGCCGGGTGGTGATCGTCAGCGCCAGCGTGACGGTGACGTCCGCCGCCTTGTAGGTGCTGACCGGCGCCAGCCCCAGCGCCGGCATCCCCTCTCCGCTTGCCCAGGCGAGGTCGGCCGGCGGGCTGCCATCGACCGCCACGCGGATGCGCGCCGGCGTGGCGGACGCCATCGCGACCAGCGTACGGTCTCCCGCCAGGCTCCACAGATACGCGGCACATCCGCTTGCCGGCAGCGCCTGCTGGCCGATCGGGCCGAGCACCGGTGGGGTTGTCGGAACGGCCTGCAGCGCGAGAAGCAACGCGATCATGCTCGAACCCATACCATCGCCAGCCACGCCGGGTAAGCCGCGAGCGCCAGGAACGCCCCGAACGGCAGCGCATCGTCGCGCGCCACCGTCCGCCCGCTGAACTGCCGGAACAGCACCAGCCCCAGCCCGACCAGGCTCGCGAGCAGCAGTACCGGCGGCAGCATCCGCCAGCCGAGCCACAGCCCGATCGCGCCCAGCAGCTTGGGGTCGCCGCCGCCGAGGCCATGCCGGCCGCGCACCCGCCTATACACCGCCGCGATCAGCCACAGCGCGCCGAACCCGCCAACGCCGCCGATCAGCCGCTCCTCGAAGGAGGGCTCCAGCCCCAGGACGCCGGTCGCCAGTCCCGCCGCCGCCAGCGTACCGGTGATCCGGTTCGGGAGCCACAAGGCCTCCACGTCCAGCGCCGCCAGCGCCAGCAGCAGCCACCCGAACACCGCTCCCGCCATCGCCTCCGGCCCCTGCACCACCGCACCGGCAGCAGCGCCGATCGCCAGCGCCGCAACCTCGATCGCCGGGTGCCGCGGGTCGATCGGCGCGCCGCAATCCCTGCACCGCCCGCGAAGAACCAGGGCGCTCGCGATCGGCACCAGGTCCCGTGCCCTCAGCACATGCCCGCACGCATCGCAGGCCGACCGCCCCCCGACCACCGACCGGCCCTCCGGCCACCGTATCACCAGCGCCGCGATGAAGCTGCCGATGATCGCTCCCAGCACGCCCAGCATCACCGGCCAGGCAAGCGCCTCACGCATCCGGATCGCGGATCAGGTAGCGATAGACGCCCAGCACATCGATGCCGAGCAGCACCACGTTCTGCGTACCAAGCGCCCAGTCGTGCGCCAGCACCGCACCGGTGATCCAGGCGACGGCGGAGGCGCAGAACAGCACCATTCCCCAGCCGGTGTCGCGCCGCCCCCAGTCGAGCGAAACAAGCGTCGCCGCGATCATGCCGCTGATCGAGGCGAACCATCGGATGGCGTCGGCGAATTCCATGGCTCCGCCCTAGCGAGCCCCGCGGGGCTTTGCCATGAGGCTCCGACACACCATATCGCCTCCATCTTCTTGCCGGAGCATTGCCCAATGGCCACCGAGTCCGATCCCGTCGTCATCCTGTCCTACGCTCGCACGCCCATGGGCTCGTTCCAGGGCAGCCTTGCGGGCGCCTCCGCCACCGCGCTCGGCGCTGCGGCCGTCAAGGCGGCGGTCGACCGCGCCGGCGTGTCGGCCGAGCAGATCGAGCGCGCGTACATGGGCTGCGTGCTCACCGCCGGGCTGGGCCAGGCCCCCGCGCGCCAGGCGGCGATCGGCGCCGGCCTCGGTACGCATGTGGAGGCGACCACCGTCAACAAGATGTGCGGCTCGGGAATGAAGGCGGCGATGATGGCGGCGGACACGCTCGCCGCCGGCTCGGCCGACCTGATCGTCGCGGGCGGCATGGAGAGCATGACCAACGCGCCGTTCCTGTCCAAGAAGCACCGCGCCGGCGCGCGCATCGGCCACGACGTGATCTACGATTCGATGATGCTCGACGGGCTCGAAGACGCCTATGAGCCGGGCCGCGCGATGGGCACCTTCGCCGAGGAAACCGCGGCGGAATACCAGTTCACCCGCGCCGCCATGGACGACTACGCGATCCACAGCCTCCAGCGCGCGCAGAAGGCGCAGCAAAGCGGCGCGTTCGACCGCGAGATCGTTGCCGTCGAGATCAAGGGCCGCAAGGGCGTCGAAACGGTGAGCGCCGACGAACAGCCCGCAAAGGGAGACGTCGCCAAGATCCCGACGCTCAAGGCCGCCTTCTCCAAGGACGGCGCGATCACCGCCGCCAACGCATCCTCCATCTCCGATGGCGCGGCCGCGCTGGTGATGACCCGCGCCTCCGTCGCCGAGCGGCTGGGCATCACGCCGGTCGCGCGCGTGATCAGCCACGCCTCGTTCGCGCACGAGCCTGCCCGCTTCACCACCGCTCCCGTCGGGGCCATGAAGCGGGCGCTGGAGCGGGCCGGCTGGAGCAAGGACGACGTCGACCTGTTCGAGGTCAACGAAGCCTTCGCCTGCGTCGCCATGATCGCGATGCGCGACCTCGGGCTCGATCACGAGCGCGTCAACATCCACGGCGGCGCCACCGCGCTCGGCCACCCGATCGGCGCCTCGGGCGCACGCGTGCTCGCGACCTTGCTGTCGGCGCTCGAAGGCGCGGGCCAGAAGCGCGGCCTCGCGAGCCTGTGCATCGGCGGCGGCGAGGCGACCGCGATGGCCGTGGAACTGATGAACTGATCCGCTGCGCTGCCGTGGCCAAACCGCTACGGCAGCGCTTCCCCCGGATCGACCCCCCACAGGGCGGCGATCTGCACATACCCGGCCTGCCCCTTGACGTCGAAGCGGCACCAGCCGTTCGCGCATTCGCTGAGCCGCCCCACGACGCCCGGCGCCGCGCGCCACATCAACCGTGAGCCCGCCACCGGATGCTCCAGCATCTCGGCCGGCTGAGCCCCACGCACCACCGCCGTGCGCTTGGAGCTGAGGAGGTTGCCCTGCATCCATCCCTCGGTGCCGTCGGGGTCCTGGATCTTGCGCCATTCCTTGAACACCGCGACGACCCGGACCGGCAGGTCCGCCCGCTGGTAGAGCCAGCTCACCGGGTAGGTACGCGCCGGGCCGGTCCGCATCCGTGCCTTGGGCGGCGCGAGCGAAGCAAAGAAGGGCGGCGCCTTCTTGGCGTCGGCGCCCAGCGCCGGCGTGGCCGCCACCGCCAGCGCCGCGAGTGCGGCGATCCAGGGAGCGGTGTGTCGCGACATCGAAATCTCCTGCATGATGGCGGCCGTCATAGCCCGGGCGCCCGGCGCATCAACCATCGTTGACGCCGCTCGTTGCGCGCGCCAAGCCAAGCGCGATGTCCGATGTTCGCCGCTGCCCCCACCCGAAGGTGATCGTCACGCGCGAACTGCCGGATGTGGTGATGGAGCGGCTGGGGGCGCTGTTCGACAGCACCGGCCAGGGCGACGACCAGCCCCTCACGCGGCAGCAGCTCGCCGCCGCGATGGCCGACGCCGACGTGCTCGTGCCCACCGTCACCGACGCGGTGGATGCGGCGCTGATCGAGGCGGCCGGACCCCGGCTGAAGCTGATCGCCAATTTCGGCGCAGGCGTGAACCACATCGACCTCGCGGCCGCCCGCCGGCGCGGCATCATCGTCACCAACACTCCCGGCGTCCTCACCGAGGATACCGCGGACATGACGATGGCGCTGATCCTGTCGGTGCCACGCCGGCTGGCCGAGGGCGAGAAGCTGGTGCGCTCGGGCGAATGGAAGGGCTGGAGCCCCGGGGGCATGCTCGGCCATCGTATTGGCGGCAAGGCGCTCGGCATCGTCGGCATGGGGCGTATCGGCCAGGCGGTGGCGGCGCGCGCCCGCGCCTTCGGGCTGTCGATCCACTACCACAATCGCCACCGCCTCCCCGCGGTGCCGGAAGCGCAGCTCGCGGCCACCTGGCATGCCGACCTCGACGCGATGCTTGCCGCCGTCGACATCCTGACCATCCACACGCCGCGCAACGCCGACAGCGAGAATTTGATCGACCGGCGCCGAATCGCGCTGATGCGGCCCCATGTGTACCTGATCAACGCCAGCCGCGGCGGCATCGTCGACGAGGAAGCGCTGGTGGAGGCGCTGGAGGCGGGCCGCCTCGCCGGCGCCGGCCTCGACGTCTGGCGCCACGAGCCGCAGATCGATCCGCGCCTGCTCGCGCTCCCCAACGTCGTCATGACGCCGCACATGGGCTCGGCGACCTACGAGGGCCGCGTCGCCTCGGGTGAGCGCGTCATCGCCAACATCCGTGCATGGGCGGACGGGCACAGGCCGCCCGACCAGGTGCTCGAAGGCTGGGCGTAGGCCTTACGGTATCCTCCCGGCGCTTCATCCGACCTCACCGTCACCCCAGCGTAGGCTGGGGTCTCGCGCCACGAACGCGGCGCGAGCCCCCGCCAGAGCGACAATCGGGTTGGCAGCGGGCATGCTGCCGACGAGGCCGATTGGCGTTCCGCAGCTCACCCAGCATTTGTTAGGATCGCGCTGCTAAGGCCCGCCCGTTCGGGAGCGTGGCATGGCAGGATCGCAAAGCAGGCAGGACAAGGCAGGGGCGCTCGCCGTCTGGGCGTCGGGGCCTCGGGTGGTGCCCGCGATCGTCGCCCTCGCGATCGCGCTGCGCCTCGCGCTCATCGTGCTGCTGCCGCTGCGGCCTTTCTCCGACGCCGCGTGGTATGTCGCGCGGGCAAACGAGATGGCGCACGGGCTCGGCTTCCAGGAAGCCGGCCACCCCACAGCCTTCTGGCCCGTAGGCTGGCCGGCGCTGCTAGCGGGCGCCACCTCGCTTACCGGCAGCACCATCGTGGCCTGCGCCCTGGTCAACATGCTCGCCGCGGTGGCGACCGTGCTGCTGATCGGCTGGTTCGTGCGCACGGCGGGAGCAAGTGAGGGCGCTGCACGCACCGCGATGCTGCTCTACGCGATCTACCCTTCGCCGATCGTCTACACCGGCGCGGCGGTGAGCGAGACCGCCTCCACCGCAGTCGCCATGGCCGCCTTCGCGCTGCTCATCGCCGGCCGCCGCCGCTGGTGGATGCTGGCATTGTCCGGGCTTCTCTTCGGTGTCGGCACGCTCATGCGCGCGCAGCTCATGCTGTTCCCGATCGGCGGGATCATCGCGCTCATGCTGGTGTTCCGCGACATGCGCTGGCGGGACGCGGTACGCGCGGCGCTGGTGGTCCACATCGCGCTTGCGGCCGTGGTGCTTCCCTGGAGCCTGCGCAACGAGCGCGTGCTCGGCAGCTTCGTGCTGGTGTCGACCAACGGCGGCGTGGCGTTGTTCACCGGCGCCAACGACCGGGCGACCGGCGAATGGTTCGAGTGGGAGCACACGCCCTTGTGGGACAAGACCGGCATTCCGTTCGCCGAGCGCGTCGAACGCCAGGTCGAGCTCGACAACCGCTTCAGGACGTTGGCGAAGGACTGGATCGCCGCACATCCGCTGCGCTGGTCGACGTTGGGGCTCAAGAAGATGGCGCTGCTCTGGCGCAAGGACAGCGATGCCTTCTGGGCGCTCGACGGCACCTACCCTGCCTGGCGCCCGGCCTGGACCGCCGCGCAGGTGATTGACCAGCTCTATTACCTGCTGCTCCTGGCGCTCGCCGCCTGGCCGCTGTTCGTCGGCGCCCGCGCGGTGCTGCGCCGCGACTGGGCCCATGCCCCGCTCGCGCTGCTCGGGTGCATGCCGGTGTTCGTCACGCTGACCGCGTTCGGCTTCACCGGCCAGATCCGCTACCATTTCCCGGCGATGCCGTTCGTCGCCGCAGCGGCCGGCATCGCCTTGGCTGAGGCATGGCGCCGGCGCCAGGGCCGGTCGGCAGCGCTCAGTCCCCCGTCAGGATACGATCCACAAGCTGCTTGACGGTCGGCACGAACCCGTTCGAGTAGAACGGGTCGCGCTTGAAATTGTACGCCGCATGGCCCGCGAACATCAGGTTCGCGTCGACGTCGCCGCCGTGCGCGATGTCCTGCAGCGTCTTCTGGATGCAGAAGCTGCGCGGGTCCGCCAGCCGGCCGGTGGAGTTGGTCTCGGTGTCCGCCCAGCTCGAAAACGCGCATTGCGACAGGCAGCCCATGCAGTCTGCCTGATCCTTGCGGATCTCCGCCTTCTCCAGCGGCGTCACATAGACCAGCGTGTTATCCGGCGTCTTCAGCGCGTCGGTATAGCCGAGCCCGAACCACTCGCGCGCGCGCAGCAGATCGTTGCGCGTCACCCAGAAGTTCTTGCCTTTCACGCCGACGTCGAGCTGGAAGACATGGTCCCCCGCCTCCTGCGTCGAGAACGCGATCTGGCGGTCCGACCGGCCCTCCAGGCTGCGCAGGAACGGGTTGCGCACCGCCGACGAATAGAAGCCGGTCGGCGAGAACTTGTGGAGAAGGACGTCGCCCTCCTCGATCTGGGTCAGCCGCTGCTTCCAGTCCTCGGGGATCGGGCTTTCGCGCGTCAGCAGCGGGCGCGTGCCGTACTGGAACGCGATGGCGCCGAGTTCGGGATTGTCGATCCAGTCGCTCCAGTCGCGCAGATACCAGACGCCGCCCGCCATCACGATCGGCGTGCTGTCCGGAATACCGCCCTCGCGCATCGTCGCGCGCAGCTCCCTGACGCGCGGATAGGGGTCCTGCGGCTTGAGCGGGTCCTCCGCGTTGGAAAGGCCGTTGTGCCCGCCTGCGAGCCACGGGTCCTCGTACACCACCGCCGCCAACCATTCCGCCGCCTTGGAATAGGCCCGCTTCCACAGCGCGCGAAAGGCGCGGCCGGAGCTGACGATCGGCAGGTAGTTGACGTTGTATCCGGCGGCGATCTCCGAAAGCTTGTAGGGCATGCCCGCGCCGCAGGTGACGCCGGCGACCAGGCCCTTGGTCCGCTCCAGCACGCCGTGGAGCACGCGCTGCGCGCCGCCCATCTCCCACAGCACGTTGATGTTGATCGCGCCCTTGCCGCCGGCGATGTCCCACGCGCGGCGGACCTGCTGCACCGCGCCTTCGATCGCGTATTGGATCAGCTCTTCGTGCCGCTCGCGCCGCGTCAGCGCGTGGTAGATCTGCGGAACGATCTTGCCTTCAGGGTCATAGCTGTCGGCATTGACCGCGGAAACGGTGCCGATCCCGCCGGCTGCCGCCCACGCGCCCGCGGAGGCATGGTTTGTCGCTGCCACGCCCTTGCCGCCTTCGACAAGCGGCCAGACCTCGCGGCCGTTATAGACGATCGGCGTCAAGCCCTTGAACAACGTAGCGCACTCCCGGAACGATTTACGCGCGATAATGCGAAAGGATGCGCCGCGCGAGGAAATACGACTCAGGTTAGGGCGCCGGGCTTTCCCATCGCCTGCTCGTAAAGCGAGGCGTAGCGTGCGACCATCGCGGCTTCGTCGAATTCGGCGCGCGCCTTGGCCTGGTTCGCCGCCCCGACCCGCCGCCGCAGCTCTGCGTCGAGCACCAGCGGCTGCAGGCAGTCGCGCAACTGCACCTCGCCATGATGAGGGGCGATAAACGGCGCGTTCTCGGGTGCTACCATCGTCCGCACGTCGCCGACGGGCGGGCTCGCGATCGGCAGCCCGGCCGCCATCCCCTCCACCACCGCGATCGGGAACTGCTCGCTGCGCGACGACAGCGCCATGATGTCGAACAGCCCGACGTAGCGATGCGGCCGATCGAGAAAGCCCGGCATCACCAGCCGATCGGCGATCCCCATCGCCGCCGCCGCCTGCCGGATGTTGGCCTCTTCGGGACCTTGGCCGACGATCACCAGCCGGAACCGACCCGAAAGCCCGCCGCACGCCCGCACCAGCGCGGTCAGGTCCTTGACCTCGCGCAGGCCCGCGACCGCGCCGATCACCACCTCCTTGGCGTTGCGCACGAAGCCGGGGATCGCCTTCGGGTCCGGCTTGCCGGCATAGGCCGCGGTAGCGATGCCGTTGACGATGCGGTGGACCCGGCCGCGCGGCTGCTTCCACGTGCCCAACGCAATGCCTTCCAGCGTCTGCGACGGCACCACCAGCGCCGCCGCGGCCGGCAACGCGATCCGCCGGTACACGTTGCGCTCGATCTTGAGCCCGC
>Ga0210040_10003199_pt1 | contig 22347 bp, 15 predicted proteins | sample CryGeyCG12114_NA_FD_185462 | JGI IMG/M metagenome (GOLD analysis project Ga0210040, IMG submission 185462) | Groundwater microbial communities from aquifer - Crystal Geyser CG19_WC_8/21/14_NA (SPAdes) (version 2) | ecosystem: Environmental > Aquatic > Deep subsurface > Groundwater | place: USA...
CTAAAAGTTATAAACAAAGTCAAATAATAAAGTTACTGTTATGAAAACAGATGATGAGAAAACTATGCATGTATGTAGCTGTTTTGAAATGGTAACTTTATTATTTGACTTTGTTTATAACTTTTAGGTAGGGAGTTTGGACGAATTCCCAAGACCAACCCCAACAAAAAAAATATTGAAATTGAAAAGCAACGTGACTCAAATGGACAGTTATTTCCCTTTCCTTGCAATATCAACTTCGTCAGCAATGTATCTTTGTGACTTGGAGAAGGAAGATTTTACTCGAGTGAAAAATAAGAACCGTGACATCAAAACTCGAGGATTTTGTTTTGTACCTGTGAAAAACAATGTGTCTGGTGCTAAAAAGGAAAAGCTAAAGCTGCTCATAGTAGAAGAAGGGTCCAACTGTATACTCCATTGTAGTACAGAAGGATTCATTTTGGATCAAAATGACATTGAGCAAACAGAAAATGAGAACAATAATCAATGTACAATGTCGTGTTTGTTTGATCCTCGACAAGAATCCCCAGAGTTTGTCAAATCTTCATCTACTGTATCGGAAAAGCCGTACTTGAGAAAATTATTTTGTTCAGAAGATGGCAGCACGTTAATTTCAATCTCTACGACTGACATTTCGCTCCTGGATTCAGAAACATACAAAGTTCGTATGAGAATGAACCAGTTGGGGGACCTTAAAAGGCTGAAATTTGTGTCCAACTACGGATTTCTGTGGCATGGAGATGAAATTGAAGTATGGGCATTCACAAATTTTTGGTCTTATGGTCAGCAACTTTTTGATGGAGAACTTCATTCCATTTTGAACCGATGGGTGGCTCACTTACTGAATTGCATTGGATGGAAACAAGATTGCAATGATTCGGAAACTAAGTCTGGCAATGAGTCTGCTGCCCAACTTTTCCGTTCACTCATGCAAAACTGCGATGAAGAAAATCCATTTTTTGCTTACTTATGCTCCATAACTCCATTTGATTTAATTCCTTCGAACCATAATGAAGAGACTGATTCCACTGACCAAAAGCTTCAAAGATCTGTGATTTCATTCATTACGGACCTCACTGCAGTGAACAATACAGAAGTCAAAGAATGGGAAACTATGCAAATTACGTTACAATGTCTGTACAGATTTTATATCCAACTGGGTTGTGACTTCACACCATGTACTGGAAATGAACTTACGTTACATGCAGCACTATCTTCTCTGCATACTTTTTTAATGCAACTACAAGTGTCAAATATGTGCCAAGGAATAGATGCTGTGGAGAATGGCTTAAAATTGAAGCAAATGTTGGAAAATATTCTTTCTCAGTATTTAGGTTTCTGTGCAAATGAAGCCCTGAAGGGAATCGATGTTTCGCAAAACAATGTTCTCCATGAATTGATTTTATCTGACTTTTCTTCCATGAGCAATTTTGTCAAGTACAACCAAGAAGCTACTGACTGGTTTAATCTCATTGGAATCTCTTCTCAACAAGTCTATTGTGATGTTCTACTGGCTGATTTAGCAACTTTGCTCGTTCCGATTTTAGGCACATCTACTGTTCTCAAGTGCTTGGAGCCTTTCGAATCACTTAATGGTGAAAACTTGTCCATAGTAATGTTTTTCACTTGGCTGGTTACGAACTCAGTCCTTCAACACGAAACTGCTTATTCACCTTATGGAACATTAGTACGTACATTGAGAAATGATCAGTTATTTCCTCAGGTTGCCCAAGATGTGATTCGGTCAGTGTACAGGGACATTTTAAAAGCCGATATTTCTGGCCCCAGTAATTGCCTACATCATTTCATATCAGCATTTCATCTTTTATCGTTAGATAAAAGCATGGAAGACCGAAAGAGGAAGGATCTTGGCTTGTCATTGCTAATCTCATGTTGCCCCTTATCTATTCCTGAAGAAATTGTTCGCAAAGTGAGTAGTTTATGTAAAAAGAATCACATCTTGCTGAATCTGTTCAAACTTTCTGTTAGGCGGAAAAATGGACAATCTTTCCAATTGTGTCCCTGTGGTGTTCAAAAACTGATAACTAATACTTCTTACAGTGAAGTAAAAGTAGCATCAAATCCTATGCAAAGTGCCATAGAACATGGTGTTCTTAAAGCTCTGATGGAAAAATATGACCAAAAAAGTGAAAACGGGCATACAAATTTAGCGTACAAATTTGCTTCTGAGACAGGGCTGATGAACTTTTTTTTTAGTAATAGTGAACTGGTGAACACAATTCTTTCAGATCAAGTTCAGATTGAGATAATTTTGCGTTCCGGGTCGTGCTCATTGCTTAATAAATTTCAATTTACCACCACAAGATGTAATAATCTAGTCGAACAGCTAGTCTATTTCAATGAAGAACTGAAAAACGTTCATGCTGGTGCAACATTGATATGCAGCATATGCAAGTGCTGTGATCTGCAATTAGAGGATGGGTTTAAATCTTTATCGTGGGATTGTGTTGGATTGTGGATTCTAAACGCATTTCATAAATGGGACCAAAGACTACAACTAATTTCTAATTCATCTGTTCTTAATGCGCGGGGAATATTTTCATTGAGGTTTGTTAAAGAACTTAGGAAATATAACATATTATTGCATGGAAATCAAAGCTTACATTTAGTTTATTTATGAATTATTTTTTTCCTCCTTTTTACAGGTTGTACTCTGCGATTGCCAAAGGTTTGATGGGCACTACACCAGACGATAATAAAAACCTGCGTTGTCCTCTGCATAATACCTCTTCAATTCCTTTACCATTTTAAAGAAATAATAACCCTCTAGTCTTAACGATAAAAAATATGATATCATTTGTTCTATTATTACCGTTTGGTTCATCTTGAATGATTAAACTTTAAAAAAATTCAATCTCATTAAATTCAGTAATCTCATATTGTATTTTTCACTTTGTCACTCGACTCCTGTCGCATTGCTATTATGGTTCATTAAAACGGCATTATGAGCTTTTAGACAGTGGCCTCACTAGCGTATATAATGATTATGTGTGTAGAGCTTGTTTTATGTAAACCATCATTCTATTAGTGAAGGAAGAACTTTAAGGCATTTCCTCTACATAGTTGATATTCTTAATTATATTAGCTCCGTGTAATCTTTGCTAGCCCATTTACATCCATCACTCACAGTGACTGTATATCTCGTCTCGCGTAGTCATTCAAATGACATGTGATACGTTCTGGGTGAATGAAACGTAACTAATTGCATGCGTGGTCGTATCCAATGTCCTTATTAATTCGCCAACTCTTGGAGTTTTCTATTCCTATGCATTGTGAGTTTGTGTTTCTCCCATCATGCATGGCGAAATGAGCACGAAAAGACGAGAACTGTTCCGCATATTTACTTCACTTTCACTGTGATATTCTGGTTGCTTACCGTATTACATTCTATCATTGGCTGCGAATGCAACATGTAGTCGAGTATCGATCGAAGACCGAATGCTATGTACACTTTGCCCTGGTATAAAACGCTGGAACGAGACTCGTCGCGCATTTCCATTTCTGTGATCCAGCTGAACAAACGGGATTTCTTCAAGGACAAGCGTCCTACATTAAACACAACTATATTTTCATAAGTAACTGTAGTAGGAAACATTACTCAAATTATTGTTAGTGCAAGACTTCATAAATTATTGCCATGTAGGATAACACACTCGACTGAAAAAAAACAACGTTATGTGTAACAAATTAAGCAGAAAGCCAAATGATTCAAGTGACAACTAACTAACTAATTAACTAGTAGTAGTATCAAATAGTTGAAAAACGGTAGTTGAAACTAAAAAAAATGTGTTGATTTATGTTGCAAGTTAAAAAATTAAAACAGTTCCACTACATAGGTATATTTTTAAGAAAGTTGGAAAGTGACAGCAAACTAACCCGGTATTGAGCCAATGTAAATTGAAATAAAATACGAGAGTTATATGGACAACTATTTTGTGTAAACTATTACGCCCCGAGACAGAGGTTTACGGAATTCAGTAAACAACGCCAAAGTTTATTTTCTGTGCTACACATGCTAATTTTATTAACTTGTCCTGTGATAAGTCTGAAGATATTTTGGATTTTCTATTTTCCTTCTAATATTCCTTGACTCTATTTTTTTGGTCAAAATATATATAAACTACTTGTGATTTAAAACTTGAAAAATATGTGCTGTCCAATAGGAATACCAAAGAATCTGTCCACCGACTAACTACATTCATGGCTTCCTCTATTGCTGAAGATATTATCGATAGCCTAAAGATTGGTAGTGCTTCAAAGTTGAACTGGAGCAGCATAATTAACGACTGGATCGAAATTTTATTCACTAGTGGAATTCTAGTTGTCAGTATTTTGGTTCCGTACGGAGCAAAACTATGGTGGTCACTATCGTGGGATTTGACCCTTTTCTTGATCCTGTACACTCTTATTTTATGTGCAGTAGCTATATCTGTCGGCAAAGGGAGTGTAACTTGCACAAGCGACACAGTATCTTCCTCTCCTTACAGTTTTCGAAACAGTTTTTCCAAAATCAAGAACTACTTCACCTTTTTCCCTATAACTCATTTCATCCGACCGTCAGATGTTGCGCGGGAGAATCGAAAACTGGAAGAATCCGTGTCAAGTTTGCCTCAAAGTCAAGATATGGACGAGTTAAATGAGCGGATAAACTACCAACGGGATATCATTATTGAATCTCTTCTGGAAGAATATATTTTCCCGTGGTACACGAGCATCAGTGATGAGAAAACTTTCCCAGAGCATTGTCGGATCATTTTGCAGTCATTTTTTCATCAACTGGGAGAGCGGCTTTTGAAGGTTATTAATTATTAAATTCAAATCCATAAATTATTAGCTTATTGTAACGTAAAATATTCATGCGATTATATCTTACATTCAGTTAGGTTGTTTAGCTTTCAACTCTTTATGTATGAAGTATAGACAAATGTAATGCGCAATCTTCATATGCAATGGAAATATGTGGCTTCCTTACCCAATGCAAAGGATAAACAAATGATGCCTGTACTCTGGCGACTATTTTCATTCATGCTAAATTATTCACCGTGAAATGTCTTGAGCACCATATTTCACATAGCGCAAAACGGTAGGAATAATCCGATCAAAAAAATCCGATTATGTATGTACGTTAATCATTTCATTTCAACTATTCAGTTGTAGATTCCCAATATTTGGGATTGTTACAGTACTACACATTTGTGGCAATAAATAGTTAAACGTGTGCGAAATATTGATCATAAGTACGAAGTATTAGTATACGTAACGGACGGGGTAAAGTAGGAAAATCAATTTTTATCCAGTTTCCTCTATCCAGTTTGTGTGCAAAGTTTGGAAATTGAATGTCTCCTCTGACTGATGCATACATAAATGTTGCGCATTTTCTCCTTAGTTGCAGCTCTACGCGTACGTTTAGTTTCAACATGCTCTTTTTTAAATCTAGGTGAATAGAAACGAGTTTGCAAAAGAAGTAATCCAAACTCTGCACTGCCATTGGAGGAACTACTGTGAGATGCTTGCCAAACCTTCTGATGAAAACTTTGGACTCAAGACTTTCAAGTATGCTGCTGCAAAAATAAATATTGATTTTTGAGTGCCCATGATGAATCCAATTCCACTTAAGTGTATTATTTCCTTCCTATTTCCAATCAACAGATTCACTCATCCTTGTGTAAAGAACCCTGCCGACTTGACGCGCTACTATGAACACCTGATCACTTTATTTATTCAAGATTTTGACATCCCAGACATTACAAAATCTCCAATAATGAGTCGTTTCTTTGCTGGGATTCTGGTCAAGAACGTCATTCAATACTACGTGAACCAACTTTGCCAGCCCGAATGGATTAATGGGTGCATTGTTTCTCTGGCCTGCTCTAATAATCGTGGCAATAAGCTACTTAGCGACTGTTCCCTTTCCGCTTCTTCGACACCTTCAGAATCTACTACTCCGTGTTGCCAGTCCGCTCAAGAAAAAACAATTATCTCAGGCAACCAATCTTTTATCCCTAACTCGACGGAGCCAACTACTAGCAGTAGGCTCACATCTATTTTTGACTCTAATGTTTCTACAAAAAATAAGGAGGATGAAGGACAGCTCAATGTATCACCGAAACCTCAGCTTTTTCGTGACGCAATAAGTACCACTACTGGTACAAACGTTGAGCCCAAGTCAGCTTTAATTTATGCTGACGCGTCTGAGATTGATGGCTCTTCTGTTGCTACGGGGAAAGGCACTTACACTAATGTATTTCATACGTTCCATAAACAAGGATCCGTTTCTGCAGCACTGGGAAATGTGTTGCCCTCTAGTACTCTGCCTTTATTGCCATTTGGAAGTTTTTCAGGTAATAGTGGGATTGGCGGTAGTGTGAGTTCCCCACCTTCTCCACATGTGAAAAGTGATTTAGATACACCAAGCATGCACTCTGTTGGAATTGAATCTTCAGATGAGACTGGCAAAAAAGAAAGCAGCGGATGTGAAGAGGATGAAAAGGAAAGTGAAAATGACCCTCGTGTGCCCACGCATTATTACTCGTTTGATGAAGCAAGTAAGGGGAGAAAAGTACCTCCAGCTCTAGAAACAAGCACCAAATCGGTGGACCAACTGTATGGTAGGAAAACTTTGTCGGGGAAGCAAGACTTGTTGGAGCTGAATGCTCATGAAACTGGCATGGGAGAAGGGAATAAAAAGGATACTAACAGATCCCCCATCTATGAAGAACCAGAGGATTTTGCTGCAAGCATTGCCAAGTTGAGGTCATTACTGGAGCAAAGAGAGAGTCAAAAGAAGCTAGAACTTACTGAACCTACGGATACTGGGGAAGTGGGAAAAAAAGGAGACAAGCTGGGGCAAACTGAGAACATGGTTCCGACAGTTGGCCATAGCAATAGCAATATTTGTATGGAAAGTGAGTCAAATGGTTTGAAATTACCCGAAAGCTCTTGGAATGGAGATGTCAAGCTGGGGAGCAATAAGAACGCCATGTTTGAAGTGCCTGATTCAGATGGGAGGAAACTTGCGGATGATAGTGAAAAATTGGATGGAGATAAGTAAGTTTTCAGTACAATAAAATTAAGTAGGAACTTTGTATCACCTTTACCACACTCTCTCAGTTAGTAGTATCAGTAATAAAGGATCAGAGAAGTCGTATAAATGATGATCTACGAATTAGATAGAGTGCTGTGAAGTTCTATATTATTAGAAGCTTTCTGAGTTTATTGGCCAATGAAAACGAGTAGTTGAATCACTAGATTTAATTAGAGTAGTTTAATTAAAATAAATCTAGCCTGTACCTCCATTAAACTTTGGATTAGTTTAACAATGCATATTATTTTGCATAGGGAGAAAACTGATGACAATGTACCTGAAGAGAAAGCACTTCTTTTTGCCAACATCTGCATTTCAAAAGTAGAATCCTATAGTGAGGCAAATCGTCAACTTACCCTTTATTGTATTCAGGTATGACTATTCTTGTTGTTATTGCATGACTTGCGAGGCTATAAATTAAATTTTAGGAGAGTTTGATGCTCATGCATCTGTTCCATTTAGTATACTGGGATTTATGAGGAGCAAGACGAATACAACTGCACAAGATTTCAAAAAGTTTTCAGAACTACGACAATCAAAAGGAGTTTTAAAGAATTCTTATTCCTTCATGCCCAACTGGAAGGAAATGCTGTGACGAAGCCACATCTCAAAGGAGTGAAAGCTCCAAACCGTTGGTTGAATTTGAATTTTTCCAAATCTGATGCTGCTGCTACCGAACAAAGGAAAGCATTGTTGGAGAAATATTTACAGCAACTGTGCTACCATCCAGTTCTAGGCCATTGTGAAGTGCTGTTGGAATTTATGGCATATGGTGAGGAAGGATTCCATGTATTTGGCTCTCATCAACTGTCAACTGATCCATTCACACAAAGAATTGACAAGGTTTGCATTCACATTTTAAACTTCTGTACCTTTTGGGAATTGTTAAGCCAGAATTTTTTATTTCGAACCTCATACATATTTAGATTGCCAAAACTTTTACTGGAGTGTTTACATCTCTGAAAGATGCTTTGCCCAAATTCGATGCCGACTTTTCTCCCGCACCCAATACACCTACAACAGGAGAACACACACCAGTTGACAACTCCAAAATTGACAAGTTTTTTTCTTTCTCATTCGCTGGAAAAAGCTCATCTTCCGAAGGATCAAACTCAGACAAGAATCCTGTAATTTATCTGGTACGACACTTATAAATCATATCTATATTGGCCTACTTTTCCCAGCATGATTTGTTTATTTCGGACAAAAAAAGAATTTGGTTTTCCAAAAAAAAAAAAAAAATCGATAGAACTCAATAGCACTCTACATTCTAGCAGTGTTATTCAACTACTGTCAACTTATAATGCTGTTTAGAGATAGTTGTATGATAATTGCCTATTCTTGTGCTAGGACGACGGGGAAATGCGAATGATGGATGGTGAATGCATTGATACATCCAATTCCAGTAGCAGTGATGACGAAAGGGAGAGACAAAAATTGCCAGGAACACCATCTGAACCGTTGTCTGAAGGTTGGGACCATTCATATACGTTTGCGTTGTCCGTCCATATGGATAATGATTAGAATTATTGAGATCAGAAGATTTTTTTCTTTAACACGTATTTTTTGTATTCCATGTGAGTAGACATGTTGGACGCCCTAGAGAACATTCCTTTGTCATCAACTTACCCTCTGGCTGCATCAGTGACTAGTTTGTTATGCGACGTGCTGTGGTTACCTAATTACAGGCCAACATATGCATCTGTATCAACTTTCATGACGTTGAGTGGGAAGTCTTTAGAGAATTATGTTCAGGAAACTTTAACAGTACTGGTTTCCGAAGAGTCTGCTCTTGGTTATCTGGAATGGATGGCAGCTTCCTTCACTAGACCAGAAACAGAACCTCCGTATCATGCAACTGAACAAGAATTGCAAACGTGCATGAGAAAGAAGATTCCGGGTAAGCTATACACAATTCGTGCATGGCCATGACTATAAAATATTAACGACTCTACTGAAGAACTTTTGTTTGTCTAGGCTGGGTTCGTTGGATGTGGGGACGAAAGCGCTTAGATTTGACAATAGACAGAGTTACAGGCTTTTGTCAAAACCAAGACTTCAACCATGATTTCATGCTTTCAATAATGGAGTTACTACTTTCAAAGCTAGTAAACGTAGTAGACAAAAAGAATATTACAAGTGAATAATATATTATATATTTTTTCTCCAACAATGTTCCGAACTGAAAAATAAACATCTGTGCAAATCAGATATCAAATACCTAAAGCTTATTATTTTATAAGAAATCGACGGGTTTGAAGATCATTACTTTTACTAGCTGCAGTAGATTTTATTCCATAATAACGAATATTAAAAATGGCAGATAAACGGTAAGTGAAAGATTAATGTCCTTAGAGATAACTAGCAGGCAGTGCATATTGTGCTTTTAACAATAAAGAGAATAATAAGAGTACTGGTGGAAAGCAATACAGTATTGCCTTCCACCACAAGACAATAGACTAAATTTCGACAATTCGTGTTTCAGTGCATATTTATTGGGCTCCAATGAAGGCCATAACTTCTTCTTCAGTTAAGCCCTTCATGGTTGCAATTGAAGCTACCAAGGATTGAAGGTTTTCGTCCCATCGGGCGTTCGCCTCTTGGGCCGTCTGTACAGAAACAATAAACAAACAGTTGAAACATTAGCAACATTTTGGGAAACTAAAGTAAAGAAAAAATTGTGTATAGCCAAATAGGCCTGAGCGTACCATTTCGATTTCCTCGAGCTTTTCCAAAGCAGAAGGATCTCCGTATGATTCAATGATTGAATCCAGCTTACGTTTTTGTTCTACCAAACTTTGATACTGCACCAAAAGAGTAGTCCGCTCTTCAGTGTCAACTCTGGTCAGCTAAAAACAAATATACACATACATGCAATTAACAAGTGAACATACTTTTAGAAGGAGCCACCTCATCGTTTAAATGCTCCATATTTTTCTACATTCTAAAATCGAAATGATATGGGCTATCAATTAGACTTTAAACAGGCCAAATAATTTAAGGAGTACATTATTTTTTTTAAATACCCTAGCTCTCTTAGCTTGCTGCTGAACTTCCTCCTTTTTCTCTCCGGAAGCATCTAGTTTAGTGGACAGCTCATTTATTTTACGTTTCCTCAGAACGATCGTCTTACTACAAGAAAAACACAATTTAACAACTAACAACCTACAAACTAAGATAAAGATTTCTTTCTGCCTGCGCCTGCAGCAGAATATCATACGTCTAGAACGTACAAATAGAGAAGTGGTGTGCTAAGCAGCTAAGCTGACCAAAAAATAACTTATCAAAGTTTCTTTTAACTATATTTTTAACCTAGAGAAGAAAATTTGCTCGATGCACATAACCTAAAAGGAAAAGAGCATCTCGTGTATGTTGAAAAAAATTGAAAATTTATTTCTGGTCGGTTTGGAGGACCCCGTAAAGTACCTGGGAAATGCCCAAAAGTAGATGGAGGAACCGATCTTCTCACTTTCAATTATATTGTCATCAACAAGACTGTGAACCACATCCTTGACCGATTGAGGAATGATTCCCTTCTCCAAGGGAGCAATTTTTTCCAACTCCTGAATAAATTATAAGAAAACAAAAGATAAGGAGTTTCGGATCACAAACACATTTAATTTAACTACTTTACTTGGTCAAAAAACTGCTTACCCATATTTTTTTTCAAACATTACCTTTAGTTGATAAACTTCTTTCTTATCAAGGAAGATATCCGTCATCCTCTTCCGTTTTTCATCCAGGCTGAGTCCTCGTTTTTTTGACATTGTTACTTTCACCAAATACTGCTAGCTAACTGACCTATAAAAACGAACAGTCCAATGATCAAAAGCAAACCTGAGCTTTAAATAATTGAAATAACACTGAACGAAGACAAACAAAATATTAAATTTTAGACTAACACCTCCCGTGACAATTGTGCACTATTAGACTAGAAAGGAGAATGAAATCGATGTCTCATTCTAGTTTCTAGTCAAAGTAAATGCGTCAATAGTCAATATACATGTCAAATGTAAAGTGTAAAATATATTTGGGCAAATTGTGGAGGGATTACAAAGCAGCAGGTAAAAGATACAACTAATGAAGAAGAAGAAACACAGTTCAGTTTTCAATTGCTTTTCTCTATTGCTCCAAAAAATTCTCTACGCCAAAAATAAAGCTAACATGGTTGCAAGTCATCCATGTATAATCCAATATGACAGGGATACAAAAGATTCGGCCATCTTGTTCTAGTTTTATAACCCTTATATATTTCCGCATTCGCTCACAGTCTCAAAAAACCATTGATTTTGCAAACGGACGCTACAAGCTACCTAAAATATAGATAAGCGCCGACTATACTATCCGGCGGGGGCAAAAAAGAAAAGCTCTCCGAGCAGCAGCGAAACTTCAAAAAATTGCTGATGGCGGCGTCGCCGACATAAGCCTATAAAATTAAATATTAAGTTAAATTACACAGCAAAATTTTTTCCGTTTTTTAACGTTTGATTAAAAAAACTTTTCTGTTCAACTAGGACATTAACGATGGTGTAACTTCTGAAAAATTTCAAGCATTTTAAATAACAAGCAGGCTTTTTGAATATAAAATTAAATGACAAACTCAACGTATAAAAAAGCTTGAGTCTCACCAAATTTAAATTATTATTATTTCCTGTCAAAATTTTCCACAGTGAGCATTTCAAAGTTTGCTAACACACTATCGAACCATATCCGAAAATCATAGGGCTTATATATAGTAAACACATGTGTTTACCAAATTTTCTTTTAAGAAAAAATAGAAAAATGTCATTAAAAAAATGAAGAGTGTTTCATTTTGGAACACAGAACAGTCTCTTGATGCAGCGTAAACACCACCCTATGACACCACATGCTTTAACATGGATTTTTCATTTCCTTGCAAAATCTTTATCCCTTTGGGGTACCCTCCCTCCAACAGTCCAACTTGTATTACAAGATCTAACCTAACCACAAAAATAGAACGACTATAAGCCCAGATTTGTTCTAAAAGTACGCGAAAACTTGTGCGAAATTGCCGTAAGTTGCTTAGAAATAGGGTTTACAGCTCATTGACATTTCTTTAAATCCTGTTTTTTTTCAATTGTAAAATTTAACTAATTTAGTCTAATTTAGTTATTTTTAATTATTAGCGGCAATTGCAAAAAAATTGGCAGTACGACGCCGAAAACTTCATTAGCGGCGTAGTTCAGCAGCTCAGTGGCGCACATTTCTATAAGTTAAAAGCTAATAGTGAGGGAAGGGAGGATCCTTCATCCTTCTTCATATTACAGCACTGCGGCTTGAGCATTTATGTCTTTCTCTTTATGTATCTTCAAAGCAGGCCGGTAAGTTTAATTTTGGCGGTGGCAGCTGATTTCGTATGCTAATGTATAAAACTATAGCTGTCTTGTTGACTGGAAGTTTTTCTGCGTAGGTTTTTAATTATTAAAGATCATTCATAACCGAGTTTAAACTGTACCTTCTGTTTTGGATATTGTTGTGCCGCGGTTGGTATCTGATATTGAATCAAGTTAGTTACATAATCTGTGTTCACATTATTTGCGAGACTCCAATTACATATTCTGATTGATTGTATTGTTAAGTAGCTTGAGGAACTTGACAGGAAGGAAGAAATTTGCTGCTTGTATTTTGTAAATCGAAGCTTCCGTTTAATAATGAATTCTGCAGCTAAGGTTTGTATTGCTTTTTTTTCTTGTTTTGAGGTTTTTAGATTCATTAATGTCCTATGATTTAAATTTCGGTGATCCGGATCGTAGGCAAAACTTCTGATTTTGCGATTACCTTCGGTTTGCAGGTCGGGGAAATTTTTACTCAAGCCGGATCGGCTTTTGGAAAATTAGGGGAGCTGACAATGCAGTTGCATTCTGGAGCTGAGGCTGTTACACCAGGGTAAGTAAAATCAGGCATTTGGTGTCGGACATGTCGGCTGGCTCATAGTAAACTGACTAAAAACTGTTCTTTCCCTTTGTTTGGATTTTTCTACATTTGGGCATTATGCAATGTATTTGATCTACCATAGCTCGACAATTCGATCCATTCATGTGCTAGTGCTTTCTCAAGTTTCTTGTTTTGAACGTTCAACCACAGTTAGCAACCATTATAAGCTCATCTTAAATCTGTTTCTGATTTTTATATAAATAAGTTGCAGTTATTTCATTGTTGGTCACTTGAACACATTTAAATTAAGAAACATTAAAATTTCTAACTTGCTGCAATGTAATGACGGTTATTAAGTGATTTTTACAATTTATTATTTTTGTTTAGAGCTAAATGGACAGATGAAGAAGTTGAAATGTTACGACAGTGTATAACCAAATTTGGAGATGATTTAAATAACATTTGCGATCGAATCAAGTCGAGACAATTGTAAGAATCAAATCTGCTAGTTACTATATTATTGTTTTAGTTGGCAGTAGAGATACTTTTTATTGCGTCTTATTTCCAATTTCTCTTAATTTTCTTTAATTTTGTATTTCAGGGCCCAAATCAAAGCGTCTCTCAAAAAGAAAGCTTACGAAGATGCTGGAATTCCTGTCGCAAAGAAGTCCACTCAGTCCGTTGCTAATACCCCATCTGCCAGTACTAGCACTGCAGCCGCAAGCACAAGTTCCATGAATTCTACCAAAAGTAGCCGTGTGAAATCTCAGTCTATGAACCCCATGAAAAGCTCAGAAGTGACACTCAATATGTTAAATGCTTCAGATGGAGACGAGACTTTGCCCACTCGATTGGACTTTGATTCCCCTCCAGTGGTCCCATCCTAAACTGTATTATACTAAACTAGACAAGACACAGACAGGAACCAGGTACCTTGTAATATACAGTGGTTGTTTTAATGTATTTGATATTCTTCTTTGTATTTTTGTTGTGTGGCTAGTTAGTAGTCGTGTGTGCATTTTCTGTCCCTCATTTGTAAATGTCAACATGATTTATTCAAAACATCAAAAAAATCATTGAATATGTTCAAGTTCGAATCTTCTATATCTATGAATGGAATGTAAATCAGTATGTTCAACATTAGATTACATTAAAAAGTAGGAGATCTAATCTAAAAGTTTGTTTTATATGAGGCGTAAATCTGTTTGTACTTTTTACTACACTAATCCGTAAAGGAAAATATAATTTTGTGATTTTCATCAGTCTCAGACTCTGATGCTTACCATATACAGGAAAAGAATTAAACGTAATTTTGTACAACTATAGCAAGATATTTTAAGGAACAGTTACAGTAGTTTTTATTTCCACTGCCTTTATAAAATAGCTTGTATAAAACACCACGTAAATTCTTATAGACTTTTTCATCACTTAGTTTTTCTTATGAGAATTGATCAACATAATCGATAAACAATCAGCTGTTTTCATAGTTCACAAACAGGAAAAGTTTGGCTACACTAGTATTTGCTTGGTTTAGTAATTGCCAGCACCAGACCTTGCGGAATGTTCTTCACCACTGCTGTAATTATTGGAACCAATATCTGCCGTCGATCCGAAAGAACACACGAGTCCGTAAAGATGGCCGCTATATTTGGTTTCATCGATGTTATCTTCAAAAAACATCTGCAACCAAACATTTCAGAGTAGTAATTTTACAATAACATTAAAGGCTTACAAAAAAAAAATAATTCAGCGTATCACTGGTGTAGCTATTTCCCAAACACTATACTTTTAGACATATATGATAAAATGAATCTTTATCTCCAGTTAATCAACCATGATGACAGCAAATATTGGTTGCACATACCTCCTTCATCCTGTAAAAAGTCATGCCGGTTATCAAAGCGTCACTGCCAGCTTGATGTTGACAACCCAATCGGTCTATTTCTAGTTGAGCAGCAACTTCTTGTAAGCCTCCTTTCAAATTTTTGCAGCTTTTCATCAAGTACTAGCAAGATCAAAATTTTTCAGAAAATTAACAAACGGTAAAAGTTCCAAAAAGAAGACGTGACACCCCACAGGCCACACCCGAATCCGCAAACTTACTTTGATGTCATAAACATTTGGAAAGTACAGTTTCATCAGTTCGAAAAATCCAGTTTCATCCTTTGGTAAATTTTCTCCTTTCAGTAAACGTATCATATAAGCGAAATCGTAAGCACTGTATTGTACAAAAAGAATAATTTTCATATAATTTCCAATTTTATTACGTCGATAATTCAATTTATTGAAACGTATGAAGTGGAAAGAGACCTATGGAAGGATAACCACTGTATTTCATCATTCAAGACGATTCCTGAAGTTATTAAAAGTTCTGCAAATGTAACATGGTCTATTCCATCATTTTCGCTTTTTGCAAATTGTATTCCAGACTTCTGCAGCAGGTCAATGGAGTCTTCTGCATACATCTCTTTCCTACATGATATGATAACAATTCAAGAATATTTAATCATTTTCCATCAGGATGGGACAAAGCATGTTTCATGCAGGCATTCATTTTTTCAACATCACTCACGATAAACTAAATTTGAAATTAAACTGCCATGTACAAATGCCTTCAGGCATCTTCCCCTTGTCATCCATGAACGTGACACCTAACTGAATTAACTTTAACATGTCCACATTAAGTCGAACCAATTGATACTGATACTCATTCGAAGTTCGGAATTCTCCAAGTGGTCTGGCAACTACACCAGGAAACTCGGTATCCTAAACACACCAATCAGAGTCATTTAGACAATCCAATTGTTCGGATTAGATGCTCATTCACATTCTGGTTTCATTAATCATGGACTTACCATAGCGATAACGGGAAATGTTTTAAGGAGAACACGTATTTTTTCAAACTCTTCATATAAGTTACTAGACCATACATCTTTAATTTTATCCTCAGCACTCATGCCCCTAATAGGATCATTTGCACTATGCGACATTCCGATCCGGCTGTGTGGGACAGTAGTGGCGCCATTCAGATTCATATCCGGAGTGACGGCAACATACACATCTTTTCAAAATCATCAAACAAGTTAAAGACAATCCAAAATAATGTCAAATTTCAAATATTATGTTTTGCATTCAAGTACTGACTATCAATATTGTCTACTGCTATGCATTCATTTACTAAATGTAACCACTAAAAATTTACCAGCGTTATTTGCTTTTAATTGTACAGTTAGTTCAGCCTTTTAATATAATATCTACTTCTACTTTCAACTAATTACTTGTACTAGCAAATTTTAAAAAACCCGGAATAAGAAAAATCATGAGTTCTAAGAAATCTTGCTCAACCAAGAGTGTTTTGATTAGAAAAAACTATAAACTGCAAATGCAAAAGCAATTAATATTGAAGTGAAAGTTGTGAAAGTAAATATGCATGCTAGGAAAGGTTTCAGCTCTAATGCGAGTGAACAAAAATGATAAATGCTCACTTACATGCAGGGTATATACAGTTTAGCAGCAAAGCAATGTGTTTCTCACAATGATGAAAAAGCTAACAGGTAGACAGGTAATAAATTAACTCCAAGGCTTAGTTAGTAACACAATTCATACATAACACGCATAATACACGCATATTAATTTTATGAAGACTTTGGCAGCCTTGAAGACCTTCTGTCTGGCTGAATGATGCACAGGGCTGTTGGGAAAGTTTTAGGGTCACAGTAAAGAATGTAAATTCGATAAATAAATAATAATAAATAAATAAGGATCTACGTTTTCTAAGGGAAAAGTCAAAATAGGAAATATATCGACGGTCATCCTCTTCTTCTTCAACATTCTCCTCGCCATCCCCCGAGGAACTCTCAGAGCCCGTTTTATTATTATTCTCATCTTTATTGCTGTCAGAGCCTCCATTAGTGGCCTTTTTCTTATTTGCATGATTTTCTCCGTAACCCGCAGTGTTGCTATTAGCATCATCATCCGTATTTGAAAGGCGCACCGCTCTTGCCTCTTTCTCAAGAACAGCAAGACGAGTAAGAGTAGGTCTGATGCCCGCGTAAGTAACATTAGTGCCAAAGGATACGAATCGATTAGAGATTATTTTGTCGCCAAAAGGAAGGACTCTAATCAAGTTACTTCCAATCAAAGCATTATATCCAGCGGGTTTATAGCTTTTTGAAGAAAAAGATGGTTTACTGGGAGTTTTACTACTATTGCTTTCCTTTTCCTTACTGCCAGCAGCAGCATCCATTCCACTAGATTAAAAGAGCTACAGAATACACTTCTACGCAATACATAAAGTGAGTGATTAGTGACAAAATACAAAGCAAACTAATTAACGAGAAAAGAAGAAATTAAACAATTGTTATCATCACAAATGAACAAACCGTAGAAATCACCACAAGGAAGCGTCAACAATGAATGACTATGACTGCAAAAAATTACAAGCATGATTAAAATTATCTTACTGCCGTAGCAAATGGTGTCACAAAACACAACATGACACCCTTATGAAATCAACATAATTCGTCAGTCACTCACAGTCATTACAAACCTACAAGAAACTAACTACAATGGCACAAAACTAGGCAATTACAATTACAGTGTTACATACTTATCACATTTTATCACCAAAAATATAAAATTTGCCAGAGGAAACAATGCATCGAAAAATACAGAAGCTTATGGGGAAATTTTTAAACTAACTAACCAAGGCTAAAGCATATATCAAGGTATTTAAACTTCACTTAAAAAAAAAATATTTACTTGTGACAGATGGCATTGTTGACTCAAAATTGACATCTGTCGAGTCGATATAGTCGTTGGGCACGTTAAACAATCAGTACGTTCAATTCTCTTTTGGTTGGAGCAGTAAGTTTTGGGTTGACATTTGAGATTGGAATAGTGTAAAAAACATGAGCCACTGGAATAGACACATTCAGTGCTCTATGGTGAAGAATCTACAGATCCTCAAAGGGAAATGCGAACTTACGGATTCAAGTCAAAGTCATTTATAAATACAACACTGGTGTAAACAGCAGCAAAGTAGGCAATGGCAATACACACCTTCGCAAATCGGCACTACAATGAGAGGTTGCGGAGCGATGACGGAGCACGGAGACGACCAACTGACACAAGAAAACCCTGCAAATAATTAATTTGCAGATTGTTATATTTCGTACAAAAGCATACTATGGCTGGCCATCAATGACTGGTACATAATAAAAAAAACATACAATAGCAAATATAAAGTGCATTAAAATGTGCGTTCAAGAAATCTATTGTGATTTGCAACACCACAAAAAGTAATACTTGCTTGTTTGCCCATACAAGTTTTAGTTAATAGATGTAATACAAAAGCACATAATGTAGTTGACTCACCACAAGAGAAACCACGAAATGGTTGTTTCAACTGGTTGAGTGATAAACTATTGCCGAAATAACACAGCAAAAGCGAATAGTTTGAAGGCAGCCCTTTATCGTTGCTAGGATTAGTCAATTAAATCAATAAAAACACATGCAAACGGGATTTACATATTATAGGGAAAATTTTTTTATTTAGCAATAAATGTACCTACTGCTTACAGCTACTTTACAAAGTCACTTCCTTTCCTAGTCCAATACTTATTGCAACTGAATGAAAAGCTGTATTTTTATAAAATGATGAATGAATTGTACACGAATATGTTAATTCAGATTGCACTGAAGGTTCACTACTTGGGTTCGATCAAAGATCCTTCTTGTATTGAAATTAAACTGAAATTTTAGTTTTTTGGTCTGTTTTTACTTAGGTTTGAAGAGCGATAAAACACGACATGTCCACTGTCCAACAAGTGTATGGTGAATAAGAGAGATAGGGTTGTTTGGAACGAGGATTCATTGTTAGTTGTTTTTTTATTGACATGGCAACGCAAAAATCGCAACATGCTTTTGTGGTTCGGCTGAGTAAATAGGATGGAAGATTAAATAAAACATGGATTAATCGTTATAATTTCTGTAATGTTCACGAAACTTAACTAACTTAAAGTCATGATGCATGTTAATATGAGCCTGTGTAAAAAGTAAATATGCAGTTCATTAACCAGAGCCGCGTTCAGATTAAATTATCTTCATTTGTTGGTAGAATGATGTAAATGATATAGACAAAAGCAAATTTCGTAAAATGGCATTTCGATTGCTTATATTTCCTCTCATATACTTTAGTTGATACTCTCCTGCACTTTGCCCACTTTACAAAAATATCCTCTTGTCTTGTCTTTAACGCTAAATGAACTGGGAAAAAAATAACCTCACTTCCCTTTGCGGTTTGAATAAACAGTTATTTGGATCAGAATCAGAGTAGAATACTGTGGCAGTTTATTTTATTTAGTGCAGTAAACAAAAAAAGAAAATATCAGCATGTGTTCGCATGGATCTAGGATTTTATAAGAAGCTAAAGCTAAGATATGCAATGCATAAGCAAACCCACTTTCAGAAAGTTGAACACAGCTTATAGCGGAGGAAAAATGTTCAAATTTTCCTGTTAATCCGTTTTTTAGAATGGTTAGCAAAAGTCACTTATTCCGTGAGAATATATAATTTTCTTACAGCCTATACTGCGAGTCTTGTGCAGATAAGAAATCTTAAAACGTATAGTGAGACGCCTTATATGGAAAAGCTTTTAGTAAAATACGAAATACTTATCATGTTTTCTAAATTAGATAAAGATGGAGAAGTGTGGAACGTCAGAACAGAAAATGTCACACAGCACATAATACAAAACCACAATTATAATGATAAACCCAAAATTAAAAGCGCAGAATTCTTATACTTAATTGCGTTAATGTTTTAGTATATTTCCAGGTAGAATTATACAAACGTAACTACAAAACTCTCCCAATGGATCAGCCATGTATTCATTTGTTAGGGAGGTTCAGGTATAACTGATTGACTGATAATTGGTCGAAAAAGCTAGCCTTCCTTTAATTTTATTAATTATAGTTAATTTAGAGAGACAAATGAGAAACAATTGTCCATTCCATTTTTCGCTCTCCACTTTTGAAGCAGCAGGTTTTTAGAGTTTTAGTAGTTTTTCAGATCTTCAAAGAAAGCGTTTCGGTGAAAGGTAAACAATGTCCACACACAAATTTAGGAAAATAACTTTTAGTTAGCCAGCTCTCATTTGGTTGAGCTCTGGCAAAAATTCGTAGAATTATAATTTTAAAAAGGCAAATAGATTTCGATCAATGTGTACTAATTATACATTAAGTCATTTAGATTCAGGCGGATTAGGTCCATAAACATAAACACTCGTTTTTTGAAAAGTATACAACTAAACAGCATTTTCTAGTAGTTTATTGAATTGACAAAGGCAGTATGGCACACAGATCACAAACAGAAGAAGCTCAATATCAGCAGAATATTTTGAGAATAAAATGCTACGAATTTAAGGTGCAATGCCTACTAAAAAACAAATACAAATAAACATAACTGACCTGAACTCATACAGATCTTGTACTGTTGAAACTATTTTCTTGTATTAAAAGATGAATTGTATTTAGACACTCACTGATTCAACTCGAAATGTGATTTCAAAGCAATTATTTACTCCAATTCAGGCTTTCCAAATTTTGTAAGAATAATAATAATTTTATTTTCATATATAGTTTTCACCACGCAAACTATGTGAAGAATTGAACGGGATGTCAGATGAGAGACCATCAACTATACAGTCAGTGATTTAGTATAGAACTCGTCACTCGAATAGGGCATGAGAAATATTACTTGTGTATGAGTGTGATACATTGTGATCCTTTTATTTACTTATGGCTTTTTGTAACTATAATTCCTGTCTCAAGTACTATATCAAAGAAAGCCTTTGATTTAATTGTAATTTTACCATTTAAAAAGCGAAGGCTTTCATGTTTGTATTAAATTACTTTCTTCTCTAGGTGAATAATATCTGAAGCCTTGCTGCTCTTTCTTTCTAATGTCTGACTGCACGAAAATGTTCCAACGTAATCATAGCTATTTTAATGATATTTTCAGCTGGCTAAATCTAAATACTGCATAGCTGATTCTCTAAATTATAATCATGTCATCTTGTCATCAGAGTCCACAAGAAATCAGGCAAGATGAAATAATCCCACCGATCTATGTCTAAAATGAATAGGATTATAACGAGTTTAAACAAAAGGAGCTTCAGTGCTCAGTAATGATACTAAAAAACGACGGATCCTGTAGCGATGACCATGGAGGCTTTTATAGACCAGGTCAACCTAGGCAATTTGAGAGCATTTTTAAAGGGAACCTAATGATTACTACACATTGCATCATCATGCCGGAAAGAGCAATAAGATATTATATAATCAATGTAAGCTAAACGAAATATCGTTAAAGTGAAATAACAATGATAAAAACGTTTTCCAGAACCTTAAATGAATGCAACATAACATATTATTCATATTTGGAAAACTCGTCTGATTAATTTACTCCATTTCAGACTTTGGTTTATGAATACGCTATGAAGAGAATATATTTGGTAGCTTGAGTTTAGTCGTATGAAAATCTTTGCATGCATGATACTTTGATATTATATTATGCATTTAATTTGTTCCAGAAAACTCGTTTATACCTTGTCCGCAAAAAGAAGGTAAATTTTTTCCTATCCTACTACACAAATTTATCACACACAGGACAGGAAAAATTTACCTCCTTTTTCCGGATGGTCTATACATAAGAACATAATTTTCCCTCTCACAAACATTATTACTCGAATATTTTATTGTTGTGTACAATGTACAATGCTTTCGTTTCGCGATTATGAAACTGTGCCTGGGATCTATAAAGTTGACAATGGGACAATAAAAAGTGTTCGCATTGTTTAAAAATGCCCAAACTTTCTATTTCAGTAATATGTGAGCAGATTCAATCATGATTTGATATGGAGTACGGCTTGAATATATAAACAGCATGGAGAAAACAAATTGCATGCAATATCTTATGTCTTTCATAATAGTGTCATTCAAGTTGGTAGGACAATTCACAAACTATTTGATAATTATAAAATAATAACCATGCACACTAATTGCTTTGTTAAATACTATAAAAAATTCTCGGTCACATACTGGACTCTTTATAATGGGCCTCGATCCACAGGTTTCCATTCCAAACTCTAAACTAAATATCATTCTGAAAAATTTATTTGAATTTTCGTTTTTCATACATTAACAGGGGCAGCAGGAGGGCGCCTAGGAGCGATTTCTCATATGCATAAAAGTCTTCAACTCTGGAACTGTGTATAGCTATTTTGTATCTTCCAGCTACGTTTTAAATTAAATGACTGGAAAGTTTATGTACTGTACAAGTCTAAA
>Ga0210040_10003200_pt1 | contig 22346 bp, 24 predicted proteins | sample CryGeyCG12114_NA_FD_185462 | JGI IMG/M metagenome (GOLD analysis project Ga0210040, IMG submission 185462) | Groundwater microbial communities from aquifer - Crystal Geyser CG19_WC_8/21/14_NA (SPAdes) (version 2) | ecosystem: Environmental > Aquatic > Deep subsurface > Groundwater | place: USA...
TCGTCCTGTCATCGTTCCCGTCCCGAGGCGAACGCTCGGCCACGGCACGGTGAACTCCGCGTGCCCGGCCTCTCGCGTGCTCCTGCCGAGAACCGTCCGCCGTCCGACCACCGTGGAGGTGGTCGGACGGCGAGAAGTTCGGCAGTCGGCCCGGCAGGGGCCGGGGCGGGGCCCGGCGGTCAGTCCCAGCCCTCCTGGGGCGTCCGGCACGAGTCGCGGAACACGTACTGCGACGGCAGCCGGCGCTCGTGGCTCGACCAGTCGATCGCCGGGCGCTGGGCCGTCTCGGGCAGGTAGCCGAGCCGGTAGACCGCCATCAGCTCGAGGTCGTCGGGCACGGCGAACAGCTGCGCGAGCCGGTCCCACTGGCCCTCGACCTCCATCGGGAACGAGACGAACTGGATGCCCATCCCGAGCTCGACGGTGGTGAGCCAGACGTTCTCCATCGCCGCGCCCATGCTGAACACGGAGTAGAAGGCGGACAGCTCGCCCGGGCGGTACTCACCGCGGTCCAGCAGGACGGCCAGCAGCATGGGGGAGCCGGCGACGAGCTTCCGGTTCTCCGCGCCGAGCGTCTGCGGGACGCGCAGCCGGTTCATCATCTGCTGGCCGCGCGGCGTGAAGACCTGCTTCGTGAACGGCCGCAGCAGCGCGGGCAGCTTGTCGAAGAGCATGCCGCTGCGCTTCTGCGCCATCTCCTCGGCCGAGAAGCGGAAGTAGGGCTTGTAGCGCTCGAAGAACGTGCCGTTCGACATCGCCGTCGTCATGCTCTCGCCGCTGATGTCGGCGACCTGGTCGATCACGGCCGGGTCGTCGACGACCACGAAGCGCCAGGGCTGGCTGTTCAGCTGCGACGGCGCCCGGCCCGCGACCTCCATCAGCAGCCGCTGGTGCCCTTCGCTGACCAGGTCGGGGCGGAACGGCCCGTTCGTGGTCTTGCGGCGGCGCACGACGTCAAGAAACTCCATGCTGCTCCTGGATGGCTCGTACGAGGCTGGTCACGAAGAACGGTGCGGCAGCGAGCGCGACCACCGGGTGGCGGCACGAGCGGGCGCTGACCCGGGCGACGACGGTCAGCGGCAGCGCGGCCGGCAGCAGCCGCCAGCCCGCGCGGCTGTCGCTCCACAGCAGCGAGCTGGCGGCGGTGCCGGCGAGCACGCTGGTGCTGACGTAGAGGGCGTGGTGCACCCAGCGGAACCGCCGGGTGTCGACCACCCGGGCGGCGACGGCGGAGCCGAGCGCGACGTTCGCCGTGTAGCTGAGCGTGGCGGCGGCGAAGAGCGTCACCGGTCGCGGCGCCCTCACGCGGCGCTCATCTCGCGCCGTCCGGGACGTGCTGCAGGAGCAGCCGGAACGGCGCCGCCGGGCGGACGGTCCAGCCGGGACGCACCGCGGCCAGCTCGTGCGGGCGGTAGCTGCGCCGGATGGACAGCAGCCCGTCGGCGTGCAGGAACGAGGACCGGGCGAGCGGCCGGGTCGCCACCGCGTACGCCCCGTAGGCCACCGCGGAGCGGCGCAGGTCGTTGTGCAGCGCGAGGCGCGCGGCGAGCTGTTCGCTGTCGGCCAGCACGCTCTGCAGGGCGGCGGGGTCGAGGTGGTGCAGCAGGTGGTTCGACACGACCACGTCGAACCGGCGGCCCTCCGCCACCAGGTCGGCGCTGGAGGCCCGGCGGTACGTGACCGGACCGGCCGGCAGCCGGCTCACGTGCGCCACGGCCCGCTCGTCCGGGTCGACAGCCGTGACGCCGAGATCGAGGCCGTCGTCCCGGGCCCACCGCGCCAGCCGGCGCGGGACGTCCCCGCCGCCGAAGCCGACGTCCAGCAGCGTCGGGTGCGTGGACATGGCGAGCACGGGTCGGAGGACGCCGACGTAGAGCCCGCGCCAGCCCGCGACGAGGCGGTTCACCGCGCGGAACTGGCCGTACGTGCGGTCGAGCAGCGCGGGGTCGCAGCCAGGGTCGTCCATCAGCTCGAGCGCGTCGGTCTCCCGGCGGGCGAAGGACGTGCGGCCCGCGAGGCTCACGCGGCCGGCCGCCGGGTCAGCAGCGCGCTCTCCACGGTCAGCCCCGGCCCGAACGCGAGCGCGGCGATCCGCTCGGTCGCCGTCACCGGCTGCCGCAGGAGCTCGGCCAGGACGAACAGGACGGTCGGGCTGGACATGTTCCCGTAGCGGCGCAGCACGTCGCGCGACGGCGCGAGGTCCTCGTCGGTCAGTCCGAGCGCGGTCTGGACGTGGTCGAGGACGCTCCGCCCGCCCGGGTGCACCGCCCAGCGGTCCACCTCGTCGGGGCGGACGAGGCCCAGCAGCGCCGGGACGGCGGCCGGCAGCGACGAGCCGAGGATGCGGGGCACGTGCCGGCTGAGGACCATGTCGAAGCCCTGGTCGCCGATCGTCCAGGCCATGTCCTCCTCCCCGTCGTCGCTGAGCGTCGTGCCGAGGGCGTCCAGGGTGACGGTGGAGGTCCCCGACGCCGGTGCCCGCCCGGTGACCACGGCCGCGGCCGCGCCGTCGGCGAACAGCGACGACGACAGCACGGTGTCGACGTCGTCGGCCACGTGCAGGTGCAGCGAGCAGAGCTCGGCGCAGACGACGAGCACGACCGCCTCCGGGTCGGCACGGCAGACGGCGTGGGCGAGCCGCAGCGCGGGGAACGCGCCGTAGCACCCCATGAACCCGAGGTGGAAGCGCTGCGTCGTCACCGGCAGGCCGAGCTGGCGCACGAGCAGGTAGTCGGGGCCCGGGGCGAAGAAACCGGTGCAGGACACGGTCACCACGTGGGTGACGTCGTCGGGGACGAGGTCGCTGCCGCTCAACGCCTCCTTGGCCGCGGCCAGGAACAGCGCCGGCGCCTCCCGCGCGTACGCGGCGTTGCGGACGCCGGTCGACGGGGTGAGGACGGTCGACGTACGGGCGTCGTAGTGGACCGGTCCGCCGGGGCCGGTCGCCCCTCCCAGCTCGCCGAGGACCGTGTGCCGGGTGTCGATCGCGGAGGCGTCGAACACGGCACGGAGCCGACGGGCGCCGAGTCGACTGAGCCCGGGCTGGCCGGCCAGGACGTCGCGGAAGGCGGCCTGCTCCAGCACGGTGACGGGCACGGCGGTCCCCACCGAGCGCAGGTGCACCTCACGACCCGTCGGGGGACGAGGGCCGTCGACGGTCGCCGGGTCTGCCACAGGTCCTTCGTACCCGGCTCCGCCAAAGCGCACGCACGCGGCCCGGTGGAGACCGGCGGTCAGGCGGGGCGCTCCTCCTCGCCGACGGTCGGGACCACCTTCGGCCGGCCGCGTCGGTGGCTCCAGACGTCCCGGATGATCACCTGCACGATGCCGGCGACCGGGATGGCGAGCAGCGCGCCGAGGATGCCGGCCAGCTCGACGCCGACGAGGATGGCGACGAGCACCGCCAGCGGGTTGAGCTTCACCGTCCGCGACAGGATCACCGGCTGCAGGACGTGGTTCTCGAGCTGCTGGTAGAGGACGAAGAAGATCGCGACGACGATCAGCGCGGGGATCGAGTGCACCGCCGCGGCGACGAGGGCCACGATGGCGCCCAGCGTGGCGCCGATCAGGGGGATCAGGTCGGCGAGCCCGACGAACAGGGCGATCAGGCCGGCGAAGGGCACGCCCATGATCTTGAGCGTGATGTAGGTCAGGGCGCCGCAGATGATGCTGATCAGCAGGTTCCCGGAGATGTAGCCGGTGATCGACTTGGCGCAGTCGGCCGACACGTTGCGGACCCGCTCGCGGGTCTCCTCGTCGTCGATGAGGTTGAGCACGCCCGACACGACCTTCGGGCCCTCGAGCACCATGAGCAGGGCGAGCACGAACACCGTGACGACCCCGGCCAGGCCGGTGGCCAGCCCGGTCAGCACGCTGCTGGCCGACCCCGTCAGGCCGGACGCGTAGCCCGCGATCTGCTCCTGGTGGCTCTGGATCCACGCGAGCGCGTGGGTCCGCTCCAGCAGCCGGCCGACGGTGCCCTGCCCGGAGCGCGCGTCGGTGATGAGCTGGGGCAGCTGGGTGGCGAACGACGCCCCCTCCGTGGCCAGCGGGACCGCGAAGGCGGCGATCAGGCCGGCGAGGACGAGCACCAGGACGAAGAAGACCAGGATCGTCGCGACCGTCCGGTGCCCGCGCGCGACCCTGCGCTCCACCCAGCTGGTGACCGGGTAGAGCGCGACGGTGAAGAACAGCGCCACGACGATCCAGACGAGGACGTGCTGGATCTGGTAGAGCAGCAGCAGGGCGAGCGCGGTGACGAGGACGAGGCCGATCGTCGCGAGGATGGTGCGGACGGGGACCTGACCGGTCTTGGGATTCATGGGCGTGGCTGACACGTCGAGCACGTACCCCCGGGCAAGATGTTTTACGCCGTAAGGGACATCTCACTTCGGGGTTTGCTGCGGCGGCGCCGGGGGAAATGTCCTGGACGTACCCGGGGGACCGGGTGCGCCGAACCACATCACCGACCTCTGGAGCCACCATGAGCAGCTCGATCAACACCCCCCGTACGCCCGACGAACCCGCGCGTCCCGACCGCCCGGGCAGCGGCCCGGGAACCACCGGGGCCGCCGGTCGCGACACCTCGTACGCCGGTGCCGGGGACCGCGGCCTGGGCGACCGGGCCACGGGCGACCGGGGCACAGGCGACCGGGGCACGATCGGCGACCGCACCGAGACGGCGCCGCCGACCGGCCGGGACCTCGTCCGCCAGCAGAAGGACCGCTTCGGCGGGATGAAGTTCGGCGCCTGCTTCTTCGGCTGGCTCACGGCCACCGGGACCGCGGTGCTGCTGACCGGCCTGCTCACCGCGGTGGGGCTCGGGGTCGGCACGCAGCAGGACCTGACCGCGGCGCAGGCCTCGGGCAGCGCCGGCACGCTGGGCGTCGTGAGCGCGATCGTCCTGCTCGTGGTGATCCTGGTCGCCTACTACTGCGGCGGCTACGTCGCCGGCCGGATGGCCCGCTTCAACGGGGTCAAGCAGGGCGTCGGCGTCTGGCTGTGGACGATCATCGCGGCCGTCGTGGTCACCGTCCTCGGGCTGATCGCCGGGGACCGGTTCAACGTCCTGAGCCGGCTGAACAGCCTGCCCGCCGTGCCGGTGAGCAGCGACGCCCTGACGACCGGCGCGATCATCAGCGTCGTCGTGATCATCGTCGCCGCGCTGATCGGGGCGGTCCTCGGCGGCCTCGCCGGCATGCGCTACCACCGCCGCATCGACCGCGCCACGTTCACCGACTGACGCCTGGCCGCGCCTCTGGGATGATCGACGGCGATGACGACACCGCTGCACGACCCCGGCTGGCGCGGCTTCGCCAGCGACAACTACGCCGGCGTCCATCCCGAGGTGCTCCAAGCCCTCGCCACGGCGAACGGCGGCCACCAGGTCGCGTACGGCGAGGACGCGTACACGGCCCGGCTGCAGGAGGTCGTCCGCGGCCGGCTCGGGGAGCAGGCCGAGGTCTTCCCGGTCTTCAACGGCACGGGGGCGAACGTCATCGGCCTGACCAGCGTGCTGCCGCGCTGGGGAGCCGTCGTGGCCACGGGCACGGCGCACATCCACACCGACGAGGCCGGGGCCCCGGAGCGCGTGACCGGGCTCAAGCTGCTCACCGTGCCGACCCCGGACGGCAAGCTGACCCCCGAGCTCGTGGAGCGGGAGGCCTGGGGCTGGGGCGACGAGCACCGCGCGCAACCCCTGGCCGTGAGCATCACGCAGAGCACCGAGCTCGGCACGCTCTACACCCCGGACGAGATCCGGGCGGTCGCCGACCTCGCGCACGGTCACGGCATGGCCGTGCACCTGGACGGGGCCCGGATCTGGAACGCCGCGGCGGCGCTGGACCTGCCGTTCGCGGCGTTCACCGCCGACGTCGGGGTGGACGTGCTGACGTTCGGGGGGACGAAGAACGGGCTGCTCGGCGTCGAGGCGGTTGTCGTGCTCGACCCCGCGCGTGCCTCCGGGCTCGTCTACCTCCGCAAGCTGACAATGCAGCTGACGTCGAAGATGCGCTTCGCCTCGGCCCAGCTGCTGGCGCTCTTCGAGGACGACCTCGGTCGGCGCAGCGCCACGCACGCGAACGCCATGGCCCGGCGCCTGCGCGACGCGCTCGAGGCCGGCGTCGCCGACGGTTCCCTGCCCGGCCTGACGTTCACCCAGCCGACGCAGGCGAACGCCGTGTTCGCGAGCCTGCCGCCCGACGTCGCCGACCGCATCCGGGCGCGGGTCCGCTTCTACGACTGGGACCGCACCCGTTCCGAGGTCCGCTGGATGTGCGCCTGGGACACCACCGAGGCCGACGTCGACCACTTCGTCGCCGTCATCGCCGAGGAGCTGAACCGCACCCCCTGAGCGGGCTGAACGCCCCCTGAGTCCCGAGAACGCTCCCTGAGCCTGTCGAAGGGCCTCGATGAGGTCGGCGTTCTCCCGTACGACGAGGCGCCGTCGTCGAGTCGGCACACCTGCTCGTTCCGGCACTCCTGTGCATGCCGAGGCACACCGTGTATGTGGAAGCACACCCTGCACGGTGTGCCTGCGCGAGGACGATGTGCCTCGAAGAGGTCGGCGTCCTTGCCCTGATGGACGTGCCGACCCGTTCCGGGCCCTTCGACGAGCTCAGGGGGCGTGGGAGCGGGCTCACCGAAGTGGGACCTTCGACGCTCAGCGGCGCAGGGAACCCGCCCGCGCGTGGGCCGCGGCGACGGCCTGCTGGAGGGGTGGGTCCGGGTTCACGGGGTGAGTGTCGTCAGGTTGGGGTGCCGGTGGCAAGGGGAGACGACAGTGCCCGTGCCGCCCCGCCCCGGAGGGCGGTTCGGCACGGGCACGGGGTCGAGCGGTCAGGCGGAGTAGTTCTCGTGGCTGCCCGACTTCGCCAGGCCACGCGAGACGAGGTAGGCGATCGTGAGGTAGACGACGTAGCGCATGGCCGTGGTGGCGCCGAACGGGTCGCCGCCCGTGCTGCCGGCGTCGCCGTCGTAGACGTTGGCCGTGACGATGACGCCGAGGACCGCGAGGACGAAGACGACCAGCTCGGTCGTCTTGAGCGCGCTCTTGGTCTCCGTGGACAGGCGACGGGTGGTGTGGCCGTTCGTCGTGTCGACGTCGTGGCGCGTGGCAGTGGTGCTGCTCATGTGGTTCTCCCTGGTGTGCTCGCGACCTGGGGTCGCGCGGTGGCGGGGCCGGTTCGCCGGCCTCTTCGCCATGGTCCTACGCATGCCTTCTACGTTGTAGACCTACGACGAAGACACTACACGAGGATCGAACGATCTCGAGCCAGGCCGACGACCACGGCGCGTCGATCCGGCGCGGGGCAGACTGGACGCGATGACTACCCCGATCCGGCGTGGTGCCAACACCGACAAGGCGGTCCGAGAGCCGCTGACCCGCGAGCGGGTGCTGGCGGCCGCCCTCCGGCTGGTCGACGACGAGGGGCTCGACGCCCTCACGCGGCGGCGCCTCGGCCTCGAGCTGGGCCGCGACGCCATGGCCCTCTACCGGCACGCGCCCGACCGGGGCGCGCTGCTCGACGGCATCGTCGAGCTCGTCCTGGGCGAGCTCGTCATCCCCGAGGCGGGGCAGGACTGGCGCATCCAGCTCTCCCGGACGGCGCACGACTTCCGCCGTCTGGGCCTGGCCCACCCGCACGTCGTGGGCCTGATCGTCACCCGCCCGCTGACGACCCCGTTGGGTCTGCGCCCGCTGGGCACGCTCCGGCCGCTGGAACGGTTGCTGGGCGTGCTGACCGAGGCGGGCTTCACCCCGGCCGTGGCGCTGCAGGTCTACCGGCTCTACATCAGCTTCCTCGACGGGCACATGCTCACCGAGCTCCAGGAGCTGGTGGCCGACCCGGAGGAGACCGGCCACCTCCTGCGGCTGGGGCTGCACCGGCTCCCGCCGGGCGAGTTCCCGCTGCTGCGCGGCCTCGCCTCCGAGCTCGCCGGTTACGACGGCGAGGCCGAGCTCGACCAGGGCCTGGCCATCCTCTTCGCCGGCATCGCCGAGCGGCTGGAGTCCGGCGGCTGACCCGTCCGCCGACGTCGGTGCCGACCGCTCAGGCGACGACGGCACGCGGACGGCGTACGGCGAGGACGACGGCGGCGACGCAGATCAGCCCGATGGCCGGCGTCCCGACGTCGAGGGCCGAGGCGAGGCCGCCCGAGGTCGCCACCGCGCCCAGCAGGAGGGCGGCCGCGCCCTGCACGAGGTAGGCGACCACCAGGACCGAGGACAGCATCCCGGCGCGGTGCGTGGCCGGCGCGTGCGCGTTGACCAGGGTCAGGCCGCCGAGGAAGTTGAAGCTGTAGCCCGCTCCGCCGAGCACCATGCCACCGAAGAAGAGCGGCAGCGAGTGCGCGGTCGCCGACAGGGTCAGCAGCCCCAGCCCGACGACGGACGCGACGGCGCCGGAGGCGATCAGCCAGCGGGCGGGCAGCCGGCGGGACACGACGGCCACGACGCCGATGACCACCGCGGAGACCGAGAGCAGGCCGCCGGTCACGAGCACGTTCGTCGAGCCGACCAGCTGGCGCGCGATCTGGGCGCCCATGGCCAGCACGACGGAGCCGAGGGCGTACGCGGCCGACACCGCGAGCACCGCCGTGGCGAAGGTCCCGCCCAGGCCCCGGGGCACGGTCAGCCCGCGCGGACGCCACGGCCGCGGGTCCTCCGGGGCCACGTGCCGGGGAAGCGACCAGGCCAGCACGAGGACGCCGGCGACGACGACCGCCAGCACCCAGTAGTCGAGGTGCAGGGGGTAGGGCGCGTACTGCACCAGCGCACCACCGACGAGCGTGGCGAGCGCCAGCCCGGTCGCCGTCGCGGCCGTGGTGATCGAGCTGGCGCGGGCCGCCTGGCCGGGCGCGCTGAAGTCGACCATCGCGGCCGACGCCGGGCTTAGCGAGAGGCCGACGCCGAGCCCCATGAACGCCCGCCCGACGAACACCCAGGCCACGCCCGGCGCCACCGCGAAGAGCACCACGCCGACCAGGATCGCGACGAGCCCCAGCACGATCGAGGCGCGGCGGCCGATGTGGTCGGAGAGGTCGCCGAGCACGACCAGCACGAGGACGAGGACGATCGGGTAGACCGCGAAGATCGCGTTCGTGGTGGTCGTCGTGAGGTGCCACTCGGCGGCGTACAGGGGATAGCTGACGCTCGGCGCGCCGCTCGTCCACAGCGCCAGGGCCGCCACGGCCGCCGCCGTCCAGAAGCTGGCGCGCCGCCCGAGGGGCGGGCGGGGTGAGGTGGTGGTGCGAGCCATGAGGGTCCGTTCCTGGGGCCGCGACGTTCTCGCGGGAGAACGGGAGGCTGGGTTGTCAAAGGCAACCTAGCACCTGGATCGTTTCTGCCAACCCAGGGCTAGGGTGGTGGCCATGGTCGTGTCGACGGGGAAGGACCTCAGCTGCTCCATCGCCCGCAGCCTGGACGTGCTGGGGGAGCGGTGGACCCTCCTCGTGGTGCGGGAGGCGTGCTTCGGACGGACCCGCTTCTCCGAGTTCCGTGACGCGCTGGGCGTGGCGCCCGACGTGCTGTCGGACCGCCTGGCGACGCTGGTCGAGGTCGGCGTGCTGGAACGTCGTCCCTACCGGGAGGAGGGCGGGCGGCGCCGCGAGGAGTACGTGCTGACCCCGGCCGGCGAGGACCTGCGGCTGGTGCTCGCCGCCCTGCAGACCTGGGGGGACCAGCACCGTCCGGCCCGGGTCGACCGCGGGGCCCGGTTCGTCGAGGCGTCGACGGGGGAGGCGGTGGTGACAAGCTTCGTCGCCGCCGACGGCCGCCGGCTCGAGCCGGGCGAGGTCGTGTCGGTCCGTCCGACTCGCACCGCGCCGGCGACCGCGGACCTGCCGGCCTGAGGGTGGCCGAGCCCGGTCAGCTGGGCGGGTCGGTGGCCTCGACCGGCCGAGCGTACGGACCGGTCGCCCGGAGCGTCTCTGCCGCGTGGTCCATCCCGGCGGCCAGCAGCGGCAGCGTCTCCGCGAGCGCCTCGACCACGGCGGGACGGAGCCCGTCGAAGGCGGCCGCGAGGTTCAGCCGGCTGCGGCCGAGAGTCTGCGTCGCCTCCTCGCTGAGTTCCACCCGGTTGCGGCGCCGGTCGTGCGGGTCGGCCACGCGCCGCGCGATGCCGCGCCGCTCGAGGCGGTCGACCAGGCCGGTGACCCCGCCGCTGGTCAGCCCCATCAGCCGACCCAGCTCACCCTGGCTCAGCGGGCCGCGCTGGTCGAGGTGGCTGACCGCGCGGCTCTCGACGATGTCGAGCCCGAAGTGGTCCGCGGCCGCCAGGCGGTAGCCGTCCGCGGCCACGATGACGGCCACCAGCCCGCTGATCGCCGCGGGTAGCGGGGCTGCGGGTTGTTCCATGACACGAATTTAACGGAAACTGCACGACTTAGCCGCTAAGAAGTTAATCTTCTGATCAGTGCACGGAAGTGGATGAACCACGGCGTGAAGTGATCAGCTGGATCCCAGGTCTGTCGGAGGAACCTGGGAACAGCCGGTCGCGCTGCGCGTCCTCGCACCACCGGAGCTCGGGACCCCGGTGACGACCGGAGCACCACCACCCCCTCCTCGAAGGGCACACCTTGGACCCCGCGGACCGACTGCCGGCCGAGCCGGAGCCGTGCCTGCGGCTGGACGACCAGCTCTGCTTCGCCCTCTACGCGGCGACCAACGCCGTCGTCCGGGCGTACCGGCCCCTGCTCCTCGAGCTCGGCCTGACCTATCCCCAGTACCTCGTGATGATGGCGCTGTGGGAGCAGGAGGACGTGAGCGTCGGGGACCTCGGCGCGCGGCTGGGCCTGCCCGTCAGCGGCATCACCCCCGTGCTCGACCGGCTCGACCGGGCCGGTCTGCTGGACCGTCGTCGCGGCTCGCCGGACCGCCGCGTCGTCCTGATCGCCCTGACTGACGAGGGTCGAGCCCTCGAGGAGCAGGCCGCCAAGGCCCAGCACCAGGTGCGCTGCCAGACCATGCTCAGCCCGGGCGCGCTGGCCACCCTGCGCGGCGAGCTCCAGGACCTCGTGCAGGTCATGGCCGAGGACGCGGCGTAGCGGCTTCGCCACCCCGTTCGGACGCCACCAGGACCGGGGCCTCGGCCTCGCGCGGCCACCAGTGGTGGCGGTCGAGCACGAGCAGGGCCGTCGAGCTGCTGCGCCGGGTGCCGCTCTTCGCGGGCCTGTCGCTCGTCGGCCTCGAGCGACTCGCCCAGAGCGCCCGGGCGAGCGAGGTGGCGCCGGGGCAGGTCGTCGTCCGGCAGGGCGAGCCCGCCGCCGACTTCTACGTCGTCGCGGCGGGCTCTCTCTCTCCGTCACCCGCGACGGCTCGGAGGTCCGTCGGCTGGGGCCGGGTGACGCGTTCGGCGTGATCGCGCTGCTCGAGCCGGGCCCCCGTACGGCGTCGGTCGCCGCCGTCGAGGTGACCCGGCTCCTCGTGCTCGACCGGGAGGGGTTCGTCGGCGCCGTCACCGGGCACCGGCCCACCGACGACCTCGCCCGCGAGCGCCTCGCCTCCCTGCACTCCGCCGACGCGGAGCGGAAACGGTTCGGACCCGAGGAGGGCCACCGCCCCTGACGGTCCCGGGTCTGCGTGTCGTCCACGTGCCCGGGCTCTTCCTCGGCGGGCGGCATGATGTCCGCTGAGATCCGCGTCTGCTGGGTACCAGGCCGGCGAGGAAGCAGGTCCGGACGAGAGGCAGGCAGGACCGCAGCACCGCCACCGAGCGGCGAGCAGCCGACCGACGAGGACGACGTACGCGTCGGTCCGACGGCGAGCTACCTGATGGCCGTGGCCCAGGAGGTGGGCGACGCCCCCCTCGCACCCGCCGCGCTGACCCGGGCCGCCGTACGCGTGCTGCCCGTCGACGGCGCGGGCCTGTCGACCATGGTGAGCGTCCTGCGCCAGCCTCTCGTGGCCAGCAGCGACGACTCCCGGCAGGCCGAGGAGCTGCAGACGTCGCTCGGCGAGGGGCCGTGCCTGGACGCCGCCGAGGCGCAGGCGGCGATCGTGGCTGACCACGACGAGCTCCGGGCGCGCTGGCCGCTCTACGCCGAGGAGCTGGTCCGCAAGACCGCCTACCGAGCGGTCGCCGCGGTGCCGCTGCGCGCGGCCGGGCGCGGTGTGTTCGCGGCCCTCGACCTCTACAGCGCCGACCCGCGGCTCACCGACCGGCTCGACGCCCGCGACGTCGCCGAGGTGGCCGAGGCCGCCGGTGCCCTGCTGACCACCTGCGTCGCCCAGATCCAGGACGTCGACACCCCCGACGCCGGGCCCGAGTGGTACCGGCTCGCGTCCGGCCCGCGCCACGACGTCTGGGTCGCCGTCGGGCTGGTCATGGGCAGCCGCGCGGAGCGGACCCGCGACGCGCTCAGCGTGCTGCGCGCCCACGCCTACAGCAGGGGCCGCAGCCTGGACGGCCTCGCCTCCGACGTGGTCAACGGCCGGCTGCCGCTGAGCGAGCTGACCGACTGAGCGCCGCGCCGGGGGCCGCCGCGCCCCGAGGTGCCGGGCCGGGCGACACTGGCGCGTGCCGTTCTGGTCCGTCCTGCTGGTCGCCACCACGGCGGCGCACGCCGCTTTCCAGCTGACGGTCACGGCGGTCGTCTACCCGGCCCTGGTCCGGGTGGGCCCGGACCGCTTCGCCGTCGCCCACGACGAGCACTCGCGCCGCATCGTGCGGCTCGTCGCCCTCGTCTACGGCGCAGCCCTGATCGGCGCCGTGGGGGCGGTCGTCGCCGCGCCCGCCTCGGTCGCGGCCTGGCTCGCCGCGCTGGCGACCGTTGCCGCGATCCTGGTCACCGCGCTCCGGGCGGCCCCGCTGCACGGCCGGCTCGGACGCCTCGGCCCCGAGCCCGACCTGCTCGCCGCCCTCGTCCGCGCCGACCGGGTGCGCACCGCCGCCGCGCTGGTGGCCGCCGTCGCGGCCCTGGTGCACGCGCTGGCCCCCTGAGGGTTCTCGCTCAACCCGCGGCGGCGCACCCGCAGGTCTGGCCGACGACGAGGTTGCCGCGGATCCGCAGGTGGGTCTGCGGCGCACCGGGTTCGTGGACGAGCCGCAGGAGCTGGGCGCAGGCGGCGCCCGCGAGGTACTCCACGTCCTGGCGGACGGTGCTGAGGGTCGGGATCGCGTACGCCGCCGCCCGCGTGCCGCCCAGGGAGACGACCGCGACGTCCTCGGGCACCCGCAGGCCGAGCTCGTGGCAGGCCCACAGCACGCCGACGGCCTGGATGTCGGAACCCACGAAGAGCGCCGTCGGGCGTCGGCCGTGCAGGATGGCCGGCCGCCCGTGGTCGCTCAGCAGCAGCCGGGCGGCCGACGCCCCACCGGCCTCGCTCTGGTCGGCGAAGGCCACCAGCTCGTCCCCGGCGAACGCGCCGGCCCGCTGCTGCTGGGTCCGCCAGCCGGCCAGGCAGAGCGGCTCCGAACGGATCCGCGGCGGACCGACGACGCAGCCGATCAGGTCGTGCCCGTGGTTCTGCAGGTGGTCGACGGCGGCGGCGGCGTCCAGGTGGTCCTCGGTCTGCACGGAGGAGTAGCCGGCCGACTCGGGAGCGTGGTCGAGGACGAGGACCGGCGCGTCGAGGTCGCGCAGCGCCGACCCGACCAGCGAGGTGCCCGCCGCGATGATCAGGCCGTCGACCCGGCGGTCCACGAACGTGTGCAGCAGGCGTTCCTCGTCCGGCTGGTAGCCGTGGGTGGTGGCGGCGAGCATCAGGTAGCCCTCGTCGTTCAGGCGCTGCTCGACCGCCTCGGAGAGTGCCCCGAAGAAGGGGTTCGCCCGGTTCGGGGTGAGGAAGCCGATGGTCTGCGTGCTGCCCGCCCGCAGCGCGCTGGCGATCGCGTTCGGGCGGTAGCCCAGCTTCTGCACCGCCTCGAGCACCCGGGCCCGCGCCTGCACCGAGGCCGGCCGGGGACCGTTGTTGAGGACGTAGCTGACGACGGCTGGGGAGACCCCGGCCTCGCGCGCCACGTCCGACCGGGTCACGACCACGGACGACCGGGGTTCACCCGGCGTCGCCGCGGAGGTCGAGCGGGCGGACCGGTCGGCTGACCGGCCCGGGCGGCAGCCCGAGGTCGGGGCGGCTCGGGTAGGACGACTGCGCGCCGGGGCTGGTGGTCGCGAAGGTGCCGGCCTTGACGCCCAGCCGCACCGCGGCCTCGAGCGCCGCGCCGCGGGCCAGCTCGACGGCCACCGCGCCGACGAAGGCGTCGCCGGCCCCCGTGGTGTCGACGGCGTCGACCCCGCTCGCGGCCGGGACGTGCCCGGTCGACCGGTCGTCGGCCCAGCAGGCACCCTCCGCGCCCACGGTGACGACCACGGAGCGGGCGCGACCGCGGAGCTCGTCGACGGCACGGGCGGCCCCGTCGGCGCCGTGGACGGCCCAGCCGAGGAGGCCGCTCGCCTCCGCCTCGTTGACCACGAGCGGGTCGCAGACCGCGAGCAGCCCGGCGTCGACGGGCTGGAAGGGGGCGAGGTTGAAGATCACCCGTGCGCCGGCGGTGTCGGCGGCCCGGATCGCGGAACCGAAGATCTCGGGCAGCACCTCGGCCTGCGCGATCATGATCGCCGCTCCCGTCTCGTCCGCCACGCGGCTGATCGTGCGGCGTACGCGGTCGCTCGTCAAGGCGAAGTTGGTGCCGGGCACGACGGTGATCGAGTTCTCGCCCGAGTCGTAGACCGACACCAGCGCCAGCCCGGTGCGGCCACGGCTGATGATCTCGACGTTGGCGGTGTCCACGCCCTCGGAGCGCAGCTGGCGGATCAGCTGCGCCCCGTCGTCGTCGTCACCCACGGACGCTACGAAGCTGACGTCGCCGCCGAGGCGCGCGGCGGCCACGGCCTGGTTGGCACCCTTGCCGCCCGGCTGCTTGAGCAGGCTGGCGGCCAGCACCGTCTCACCCGGTCCCGGGGGTGCGGGCACCCGGACGATGTAGTCCTGGTTGGCCGACCCGACGACGATGATCCCGGCCGCGCGGGGGAGGCCCGCGGGACCGGTGGTCACTTCTCCCCGCTCGTCAGCGACAGCCGCCCGAAGAACCGTTGCAGCACGAGCATGCTGATCGCGGGCACCAGCGCCAGCAGGACCGTGCCCGCGAAGTTCTGGCCGTAGTCGGCGGACCGTTCGCCGAACGTGCTGGCGAGGGCCACCGGGGCGAGCTGCAGACGGGTGTCGCTGATGACGAGCAGCGGCCAGAGGTAGGCGGTCCACTGGCCGAGGAAGATCAGCACGGCCGAGTTCGTCAGCGCGGGCCCGCTGATCCGCAGGTAGAGCAGGAACAGGATCCGCGGCTCCGAGGCGCCGTCGAGCATCGCCGCCTCCCGGTAGCTGGTGGGGATGCCGAGGAAGTACTGCCGCAGGTTGAACACGGCCAGCCCGTTGCCGATGCCGGGCAGGATCAGCCCGACCAGCGTGTTGCCGAGGCCCCAGCTGATGAACTGCTGCGACAGCGGGATCGCGATGGCCTCGAACGGGACCATGAAGCTGATCACTACCAGCGCGAACACCAGGTTGCGGCCGGGAAAGCGGAACACGGCCAGCGTGTACGCCGCCATGGACGACACCAGCAGCCCGATCAGCACCGACGCGACGCAGACGAAGGCCGAGTTGAGCAGCGCCCGCGAGAAGCCCGAGTCGACCAGCAGCCGCGTGTAGTTGTCGATCGTCACGTGCGTCGGCACGAACAGCTGCCACGTCAGCGGCGACATGCTCGAGAGGATGTCGTCGGTGGGCCGGAAGGAGCCGATCAGGATCCACAGGGCCGGCAGGATGAAGGCGGCCGCGACGACGACCGCGACGGCGGTCAGGACGGCCGTCACCATCGGCCGCGAGCCGGTCCGGCGCGAGCCCCCCGCGGTCGGCGCGGCGAGGCCGACGTTCGCCTGGGCGGTGGTCACGACTCCCCCTCCTCACGGAGCAGACGGAACTGCAGCAGCACGAAGAACAGCATGATCACCGTGAGCAGGACGACCTGCGCGGCGCCGAGGTTGCGGCTGCCGAAGGCGTACGAGGTCCGGTAGGCCTCGAACATCAGCAGGGTGGTGCTGCTCTGCGGACCGCCGCCGGTGAGCAGCTGGACCGGCACGAAGAGCACGAAGTTCGCGACGGTGTCGGCGACCAGGACGAACAGCAGCGGGCGTCGCAGCATCGGGAGCGTGATGTGGAAGAACGTGCGGACCGGCCCGGCGCGGTCGATCTTGGCCGCGTCGTACAGCTCCTCGGGGATCGCCTGCAGGCCGGACACCAGGAAGAGCATCCAGTAGCCGATGCCGATCCAGGACGCGATGACGATGATGCAGGCCAGCGCCTGCCCCGGGGAGGTGAAGAACGGCTGCGGCTTGCCGCCGAGCGCGCTGATGATCGCGTTCACCGGGCCCTCGGGGTTGAGGGCGGCGCCCCAGGCGATGCAGGAGCCCACGATCGGGATCGTCACCGGGACGAAGAGCAGCGTCCGCCACAGCCCGACCAGCGGGATCCGCTGGACGAGCAGCACCGCCACGAGCAGGGCGACCAGGATCTGCACCGGGTTGATCACCAGGTTGAAGAGGATCGTCCGGACGATGGTGGCGTTGAAGTTCGGGTCGCCGAACAGCGAGCGGTAGTTCTGCAGGCCGGCGTAGGTGGCCGGGATGATGCCCCCCGGGAAGGCCTTGTAGAGGCTGGAGGTGATCGCACCGACCGCGGGGACGATGCGCAGGACGACCAGCGACACGAGGACCGGGGCCAGGAAGACGGCGCCCCAGAACAGCTCCTGCCGGCGACCGGCCCGCCGCCGCCGCAGCGGTGCGGGCCGGTCCGACGTCGTCCTCGCAACATTCACTGGTACTTCTGCCAGGCCGTCTTGAGCTGCGCGCTGCTCTTGTCGATGGTGGTCTTCGGGTCGGCGCCGTTGCGGACGTCGGCGAACATCTGGTTCATGATCGTCTCGAACTCGATGTAGCCGATGGTCGAGATCCGGTTGACCGCGGTGTTGGCGGTCTCGTAGTCGATGATCGCGGCCGCGTCCTTGCCCTGCGGGGAGCTGAAGACGTCCTTGGCGAAGTAGACCTTCTTGCCCTCGGTGCTGGCCGCGAGCTCCGGCGCCGGGAGGTACTTGATGTACCCGCCACCGCCGTCGTCGACGGCCATCCACTTGATGAAGACGGCGGCCGCCTCCTTCTGCTTGCTGAACGGGTTCATCGCCAGCGACCAGGAGCCGGTCGGCGTGGCCGGTTTGCCGCCCTCGAAGACCGGCTGCGGCGCGACGCCCCAGTCGACCTTGGAGGTCTTCAGCTGCGGCAGGAGCCAGGGACCCTCGACCATGTACGCGGCCCGTCCGCCCAGGAACGCCGGGTCGGTCTGCTCGGACTTGAGCCCCTTGGGGGCGGTGCCGTCGGCGAAGATGCTGCCGTACCAGGTGAGCGCCTTGACCCAGGCGTCCGAGCTGATGTCGGGGGTCAAGTTGCCCGGGCCGGAGGCGCCCGGCGAGCCGCCGAGCTGCACCGGGAGCGGCTCGAGCTGGTAGTAGCGGTCGAACTGGCCGAACAGGAAGCCGTACTGGGCGCCCGCGTCCTTGGCCTTCTTGGCGTCGGCGGTGAGCTGCTCCCACGTCATGCGCTGGTCGGTGGAGGGCGACGGAGCGGGCAGGCCGGCCTTCTTCAGCAGGGTCTTGTTGTAGTAGAGCAGCTGCGTGGAGTTCGCGATGGGCAAGGCCCAGAGCTTGTCCTGGTAGACGCCGGCGTCGTACGCGGTCGGCGCGAACGTGTCCTTGTAGCTCGAGAACGCCGCGGTCAGGTCCTCGGCCTCGCCTCGAGCGGCCAGCGCCGAGATGCGCGGCTGGTCGGCCCAGTAGACGTCCGGGCTGCCGTCCTTGTTCGCCACGCGGGCGTCGATGGTGCTCGCCAGGGAGTCGAACGGGACGGTCTCGAAGTTGACCTTGATCGTCGGGTGCGCCTTCTCGAAGGCGTCGATGACGTCCTGCATCTTGTCGTTCTTGAGGCTCAGGTGGCTGAGCACGTTGATCGTGGCGGTCGGGTCGGTGCTCGGCACCGTCCAGCCGCCGGCCGAGGGGGCGGACGTGGCGTCCGACCCTCCGCAGCCGGTCAGGAGCAGCGTCGCGCTGCTGACGACGGCGGCGGCGCTGATGAACCGCCGTCGCGTAAGGGAGCGGGTCGGGAGCGTCACAGTGGGATCCCTTCGTTGGGTTCGTCCGTGGACGGGTGCGGGTGGTGCGGGTCGGTGCGGGTCAGAGCCCGCCGACGAGGGTCAGGAAGTGCTCGGTGAAGGCCGGTGCGTCGACAGAGGCGGCCACGCGGCAGTTCGCGGACGGGGCGGCGTCGGTACGCAGCAGGTCGGTGATCATGACGCCGCGGGCCTGGCCGTCACCCGTGACGATCGAGACGTGCGCGTCGACGAAGGTGACGAGCTCGGGGCGCGTGACCACAGCCACGGCCAGGGGGTCGTGCATCGCGCAGGAATCGCCCTGGCCCTCGGGCTCGAAGCGGTTGATGTGCTCGATCCAGGCGAGCGTCGACTCGCCGGCGAAAGGGGCGAAGGGCGTGTCGGCGTCCTGCATCCGCTTCGCGTCGGCCGTGGTCAGCCGCACCTTGAGGGTCACGTCGAGCCCGACCCAGCGCAGCGGCGCCCCTGAGCGGAGCACGGCCGCGGCCGCCTCCGGGTCGACCCAGACGTTGAACTCTCCGGGCATGGTCCGGTCCGGCATGGTGCCGAAGAAGATGCCGCCCATGATCACGATCTCGGCGACGTTCTCGGCGAGGCGCGGCTCGAGCAGCAGCGCGGCCGCCACGTTGGTCAGCGGGCCGATCGCGACGATCGTGATCTCGCCCGGGTTGGCCATCACGTGCCGCACGATCTCGACCGCCGCGTAGCCCTCGGTCGCCGGACGGGCACCCCCACCCAGGGCGAGAACCTCGTCGGCCGGGGTCCGCTTCACCTCGGGGTGCGTGAACGCAGCCGCGGCGCCCTTGACGATCGGTACGTCGCCGAGGTCGAGCCGGCGAGCCAGCTCGCCGGTCAGGATCGTGGCGCTCTCGACGTCGGTGTTGCCGTTCACCGTGGTGATCAGCTCGAGCCGGATGTCCGGGTCGGCGTGGGCCAGCGCCAGCGCGAAGCCGTCGTCGATGTCCGAGCCAGGCGCGCCCATCGCCAGGTCGGTGTCCAGGATGATGCGCTTCAACTCGTGAACTCCTTCGTTCAACTCGTGTTGCGTTGGAGTAAACACGAGTTGCGCGGAGCCCGTGAAGGGGGGTCGTCCCACTGTGTCCGGGTTGTGATGTTCCGCTGCCCGAACGTTTCAGATCCGGAGGGCAGCTGGCCCAGCGCCTGGCCCCCCAGCCCCAGACGCAGGAGACGCTGACTCCCGGCAACCCGTCGTGGTGACCGGGTGCCTGGAGTCAGCGTCTCGTGGTGGAGCGGCGCGCGGGCTGCGTGCGGCAGCCCTGCGCGTCAGTGCGCGGCGACCGGGATCGCCTCGACGTCGTGGTCGGCCGAACGGGCGGCCGCGGCGACCAGCCGGTGCGACCGGCGACGGATGATCAGCCCGCCGGTGAGGGCGACGGCGAAGAGCACGGCGCTGGAGATGTAGAAGGCCACGTGGTAGCCGTGCAGGACGGCGTACGCCTGCACGTCGGGCAGAGCCGGGTTGTCGGCCGCGAAGCCGCGGACCGAGCCGGCGTAGATGGTGCTCAGCAGCGCGGTGCCGATGGAACCACCGATCTGCTGCATCGTGTTGACCGTGGCCGAGGCGACCCCGGCGTCCTCGCGCTGGACGCCGGAGGTGCCCGTCGAGATCGCGGAGGAGAAGATCAGGCCCATCCCGAGCCCGATCACGACGAGGCCGGGCAGGACGACGCCCACGTACGAGCTGTCGAGCTCCGTGCGCGTCAGCAGCAGCAGCCCGATCGAGGCGAGCAGGCCGCCGACGAAGATCAGGATCTTCGGGCCGACGCGGGGCAGCAGGGGCCCACCGATGACGTTCGAGCTGAAGATGATCGACAGCGGCATCGCGACGAACGCGAGGCCGGTCTTCAGCGCGCTGTAGCCGAGGCTGGCCTCGAGGTAGTAGGTCAGGAACAGGAAGATCCCGAACATGCCGATCGCCGAGAGGCCGAGGGCGAGCATGGCGCCGCCACGGTCCCGGTCGAGCACGATGCGCAGGGGCAGCAGCGGGTGCGCGACGCGCTGCTCGATCAGCACGAAGGCGACGATGAGCACCGCACCGACCGCGAGGCTCGCGATCGTGACGGGAGCGCCCCAGCCGTTGACCTCGGCGTTCGAGAAGCCGTAGACCACGCCGACCAGGCCGAGCGTGATGGTGAGGATGCCGGGGACGTCGAACTGCGGGCGTCCGCTCGGCTGCGAGCGGGGGAGCAGCAGGGCCGCGCCGACGATCGCGACGGCAGCGAAGAAGATGTTCACGTAGAGGCACCAGCGCCACGAGGTGTACTCGGTGAGCACGCCGCCGAGCAGCAGGCCCACGGCCGCACCGGAGCCGGCGACGGCACCGAACACGCCGAACGCGCGACCGCGCTCCTTCGGGTCGGTGAAGGTCGTGGTCAGCAGCGAGAGGGCGGCGGGGGCGAGCAGCGCACCGAAGGCCCCCTGCAGGGCGCGCGCGCCGACGAGCGTGGCGAAGGTCGGGGCCAGGCCGCCGAGGACCGACGCGACGGCGAAGCCGGCCAGGCCGACGACGAAGATCTTCTTGCGGCCGAAGAGGTCGCCGATGCGACCGCCCAGCAGCAGGAGGCCGCCGAAGGCCAGCGAGTACGCCGTGATGATCCACTGGCGGCTGTCGTCGGTGAACCCGAGGTCGCGCTGCGCGCTGGGCAGCGCGATGTTCACGATCGTCGCGTCCAGCACGACCATCAGCTGGGCGATGGCGATGACGCCGAGGGCGAGCCAGCGGTGGTTGCCGCGCTGCCCCTTCGAGGAGGAGGCGCGCGTGGGCGCCAGGGTCTGAACCATGGTTGTGCTCTCCAGCAGTAGACGAGGAGCGCACTACCGCGGGCGCCGAGGATCGCAACCGGCGGTCGGGTACGGCTATTCCCGGCCGGCCCGGTCGTGCGCCCTCGGGATCGGGTGGACCTCCGCGGACGGCGGGGGAGCCCGGCAGCGGCGTGCGCCGCGACCGGGCTCTCCTTCAGCAGCTTGGCTCAGGACACCGGCTGACCGGTCTGGGTCCCGTCGGCCCAGGTGTTGCCCGACACGACGACGGGCGAGTCGACGGACGTCAGGGGCCCGTAGGCGCCCGCGCGGGGGAAGACCGAGGTCGTGAACCGGTTGTTCGTGACGGAGATGTTGCTGATCTTGGACAACGTGTCCCGGCCGGCCTCGTAGCCGCCGTACACCGTGAAGGCCCCGCCGCCGAGCAGGTTGCCGCTGACCTGCACGTTGCGCATGTCCGACGCCGACCCGGTGCTCAGGATGACCGCGCTGGTCGCGCCGTCCGCCATCACGATGCGGTTGTGGAGCACCTTGAGGCTCGTGGTGCCGAGAGACTGGATGCCGTCGTTGTGGCTGTCGTCACCGATCGTCAGGTCGTGGATCCACGAGTCCTGCACCACGACGTCGGACTGGGCCTTGATCCCGTCGACCGTGCCGTGCAGGTCGCAGCGCAGGCAGGTGAAGCCGCCGCCGTTGATGGCGCTGTCCCCGCTGGTGTTGCCCTGGCCGTCGATCTCGACGTCGACCAGCTGGAGGCCGGTGTTCCCGTTGTCCGAGAGGACGTTGAAGTAGCAGCCGCCCGAGGAGATCAGGCTGTTGCGGATGATCACGTTGTTCGCTTTGATCACCAGGCAGCTGGTGATCTTCTTGCCGTCGATCACCGTGCCCGCCGTCGTGATCGTCGCGGGACCGCTGTACGCGGTCAGCGTCGTGCCGTCCCGCACCCCGGTCGTGGCCGCGGAGGGGAAGCCGGTCGAGGCCGTCGGCGAGGAGCTGGCGCTGGGCGACGAGCTGGCGGTCGGCGACGAGCTGGCGCTCGGTGTCGAGGTCGCCTTGGCGGTGGCCGTCGTGACGGGGCTCGGAGAGGCCGTCGGGGTGCTCGCCGGCTTCATCGCGGCGACCTGGGCGTCGAGCCTGTCGAAGCGGCAGGCGTCGTACGCCATCAGCTCGCCCATGTCGTAGGGAAGGGTGAGCGGCTGCCGGCAGGCGCTGTCGTTCTGGGTGGCGGCGCTGGCGGCCACGTTGGCACCGACGAGCGCCGCGAGGACGAGAAGGACGAGGACGGACAGGGTTCGGCGCATGTGGGTGCTCCCGAAGGTGCGAGCCTGCGGCTGCACGCGAATGGATGGATCCCCAAGCCCCGGACGCAGACCTACATCGCTGTCAGCCGCCGGGCGTTGCGGATCCGCGGGCG
>Ga0210040_10003202_pt1 | contig 22342 bp, 23 predicted proteins | sample CryGeyCG12114_NA_FD_185462 | JGI IMG/M metagenome (GOLD analysis project Ga0210040, IMG submission 185462) | Groundwater microbial communities from aquifer - Crystal Geyser CG19_WC_8/21/14_NA (SPAdes) (version 2) | ecosystem: Environmental > Aquatic > Deep subsurface > Groundwater | place: USA...
CTGGCCGACACGCGAGAGCCGCCGACCTCGCGGTGGTCGGGGCGCGGGGCGGTCCAGCGCCTCCGCTTGGGCTCCCCCGGGGCGATCGGACCCGCGCCGGCACTTGGACGGGAGCATCCCGGCCCTGCCCCGGGGGCCGAGGTGCCGGCCTGCCAAACCCCGCGGCCGTGCAGCGACGCTCGTCAGGCCGGTGCGTCACTCGGTGAAGGCCAGGTTCTCCATGTGCAGGCTCAGGGTCGGCGTGATGGCCGAGCCCGTCACGTCGGCGTTCATCAGGTAGTTGAGCGTCTCGTAATGCGTGAACACGAGAGGGGCGTCCGCGGTGACGAGGCTGCGGATCTGCCGGTAGAGCCCTTTCCGTTCCTCCGCATCGGAACTGGCCGCCGCCTGGTCGATCAGGGCGTCCACCTCCGGGTTGGCGTAGCCCGTCGTGTTGACCGGCCCCCCCGACCGGAGCACGAGCGCGTAGAAGTTGTCCGGGTCGATGGTGCGCTCCTGGTAGGCGCTGGTGAGCTGGTAGGCGCCGGAGACGAAGGCGTCGAACCAGACCGAGACCTCCACCGCCTGGATGGTCATGTCGATGCCGATCTCCTTGAGCAGCTCGCGGATCACCTGCCCCGTCTTGAGGAGCTCGGGGTACTGGGTCAGGCCCAGGTACTCGAGGGTGAGCCCGTCCGCGTAGCCGGCCTCGGCGAGGAGCGCCTTGGCCGCCTCCACGTCCCGCTCGGCGGCGAAGACCCCGGTCTCGTCGTACCACGGCGATCCGGTCGGGACCTCGGTGACGCCAAGCTCGCCCGTGCCGAGATAGGCGACGCGCCGGATCGCCTCCCGGTCGATCGTGAGGGCGATAGCCTGGCGCACGCGGACGTCGTCGAGCGGCGCCACCCGCGTGTTCATGGCGAGGTAGTCCGGGATGCCCGCCACGGGGCTCGTCACGTAGGTGAAGCGGGGGTCTTGGCCGAGCTGCGGCACGAGCTGCAGCGGGATGGCGTCCACCCAGTCGAGCTCGCCGGCCGAGAGCGCCTCGACCCGGCTCTGGTCCACCGGCATGAACCGGAAGGTCACGGAGTCGAGGTGCGGCAGCCCCGGCTTGAAGTAGTCGGGGTTCTTCGCGAGCGTGATGTGGTCGCCCTGCACCCATTCGACAAAGGCGAAGGGCCCGGTACCGACCGGCGCTCGCGCCGGGTCGCCGCCCTCGATGGCCGTCCTGTTCACGATGTGCCCGTTGGTGGCGAGATTCGTGAGGAACGGGCCGAAGGGCGACTTCAGGCGGAACACCACCGTGGCGGGGTCCGGCGTTTCGATGGCCGCAATCTGTCCATAGAGCCCGGCATAGGCGCTCGCGGTGGCCGGGTCGAGGATACGCTCGAAGGTGTACTTCACGTCCGCCGAGGTGAAGGGCTCGCCGTTGTGGAACTTGGCGTTCCCGACCAGCGTGAAGGTCCAGGTCGTCTCGTCGGTCTGCTCCCAGGCGGTGGCCAGGTCGGGGACGAAGTTCCCCTCCGGGTCCATGTCGATGAGCTTCGAGAAGATCCCCTCGTAGACCTGCGCGCCCGTGTAGATGGACGACACCGCGGGGTCGAGGACGTCGGGCTCTCCCGTCAGCGCGGCGCGGAGGTCGCCGCCCTCGACGATCCCCTGCGCTTGGGCGCCCCGCCCCGGCAGGGACAGGAGCGACGCGAGCGGCAGGGCTGCGACGGACTGGAGGAAGCGCCGGCGGGGCAGCGCCGGCAGGGACGAACGGTCGGTCATGGGACGCATCTCCTGAAGGGGGCCGGACCTAGCGGGACAGGGAACGGACGAAGTCGACGAAGGCGGCGTTGAAGGGATCGGGCGACTCCCAGAGGCAGGCGTGCCCGCCGGGCACCGTCCCCCAGCGCGAGCCGGGGATCGCCTCCTGGAGCCGGCGCGACAGCCGGACGGGGATCAGGATGTCCTCCTCCCCCGCGAGGACGAAGGTCGGCACCTCGATCCGGCCCACCCGGTCCAGCGCGTCGTGCTGCTGGATGACGTTGAGCTGCGCGAGGTAGGCTTCCACCGACATGTCGAGCGCGGCCATCGCGGCGGCGAACTCGGTGGCGTCCTGGGGCCTATCCTCGAAGAAGGGTCCGGTGAAGGCCCAGAGCGCCACGTCGCGCATGACGAAGGGCACGTCGATCCGCTGGGCGATGTCGGCCCACATCGCGAACATCGTCTGGCAGAAAGGATCGGCCTTGCCGTAGGTGCAGGCCAGCGTCACGGACCTGAGGTCGCCCGGATAGGCCAGCGCGTATTCCTGCGAGATCATGCCCCCCATGGACACGCCCAACAGGTGGAAGTCCTTGAGGCCGAGCTGGTCCACCAGCGCCTTGGCGTCGTCCGCCATCATGCGGGAGGTGTAGGGCCCGGCGGGCCGGTCGGACTTGCCGATGCCGCGGTTGTCGAAGCGCAGCACGCGGAAGCCTGCGTCCACCAGCGCGGGGACCTGGAAGCCCCAGGATTCGAGGTCGTCGGCAAGGCCATTGATGAGGACGACGGTCTCGCCCGCCGACCCCTCGTTGTCGATCGTGTAATTCAGGGTCACTCCGTTCACGTTCGCGGTCGGCATCAGGGGCTCCTTGGGTCGGGGATGGCATGGAGGGCCGGGTTGGCGGCCAGCAGGGTGCGCGTGTAGTCGTGACGGGGGCGGTCCATGACCTCGTCCACCTCGCCGGTCTCCACGAGGCGGCCCTGGAACATGACGGCCACCTCGTCGCTGACGTGCTTCACGACGCCGAGGTCGTGGGTGACGAAGACCGAGGCCACGCCGAGGTCCTGCCGCAGGTCCAGGAACAGGTTCAGGATCTGGGCCTGCACGCTCATGTCGAGCGCGCTCACCGGCTCGTCGGCGACGATCAGCTCGGGTCCGCTCGCCAGCGCGGCGGCGATAGCCACGCGCTGCCGCTGTCCGCCCGAAAGCCGGGTCGGGCGCCGCCCGGCCAGGGCGGGGTCGAGGCCCACCCGGTGGAAGAGGTCGAGCACGCGCCGGTCCCGGTCAGCGCCCGTGCCGATGCCGAAGCAGTCGAGCGCCTCGCGCACGCTGCGTCCCACCGTCCAGCGCGGGTCGAGGCTGCCCCAGGGGTCCTGGAACACCGGCTGCACGCGGCGCCGGAACTCCTGAAGCCGACGGCCGCGCAGCGAGGCGACATCGGTTCCGTCGAAGACCACCGATCCTTCGTCCGGTTTGGTGAGCCCCAGGATGCAGCGGCCGAGCGTGCTCTTGCCGCTTCCCGACTCGCCCACGAGGCCCAGGGTCCGCCCGCGCCCGAGCGACAGGGACACGCCGTCCAGCGCCACGACGCGCCGCCGCGCCCAGGGCGGGCCACCGAGGGCGAAGGTCTTGCGCAGGTTCTCGACGCGCAGGAGATCAGCCATCCGCGCCTCCGGGGCCCAGGCTCTCCACGCTCCATTCCGGCGGGATCACTGGCAGCCGGCTCCCGCGAGGGGCCGTCGCCGGGTTCGCGGCGAGGAGCGCTCGGGTATAGGGATGCGTCGGCCGGGCAAAGAGGTTGGCCCCCATGGCCACCTCCAGAAGGCGCCCGCCCCGCATCACGCCCACGCGGTCGCAGACCTGCGCCACCACGCCCAGATCGTGGGTGATGAGAAGCACCGTCGTTCCATGGTCGCGCCGCAGCCGGTCGATGAGCTGGAGCACCTGCGCCTGGATCGTGACGTCGAGCGCCGTCGTGGGCTCGTCCGCGATGAGGAGGCGCGGGTCGTTGGCCAGGGCCGCCGCGATCACGATCCGCTGCCGCATCCCGCCCGAGAAGCGGTGCGGCGCCTCGCGGGACCGGCGGGCGGCGTCGGGGATGCCGACCTCGGCCATCAGCTCCACGGCGCGGCGCTCCGCCTCCCGGCGACTGACGGGCCGGTGGGCGCGGATCGTCTCGGCGATCTGGTCCCCCACGGGCCAGGTCGGGTCCAAGCTCGCCGAGGCGTCCTGGAAGATCATGGCCGCCTCATCGCCCCGGACCTGGCGCAACTCCTCCTCGGAGAGTCCCAGCACCTCGCGTCCGTTCAGCCGGATGCTGCCGGTGACCTGCGCCGAGCCCGGCAGGAGCCCTAGCACCGCGTTGGCGAGCGTGCTCTTGCCGCTCCCGCTTTCGCCCACGAGGCCGAACATCTCGCCCGCCCGCAGGTCGAGCGTGACCCCGTCCACCGCCGGGCGTTCTTGCCCCGCGAAGCGGACCGTCACGTCCGAGAAGGAGAGAAGCCCGCTCACTCCGCCACCCCCTCGGGGTCGAAGGCTTGGCGCAGCCCCTCGCCCAGCAAGGTGAAGGCCAGCACGGCCAGCACGATGGCGAGGCCGGGAAAGACCTCGACCCAGGGCGCGATCGTCAGCACGTCGCGCCCTTCCGCCAGCATGCTCCCCAGCGAGGGCGTGGGCGGCTGGACGCCCAGGCCCAGGAAGCTCAAGCCCGCCTCGAGCTGGAGCGCGAACCCCGCGAGGATCGAGGCCTGCACGACGACCGGCCCCAGCGCGTTGGGCAGGACATGCGTCAGGAGCACGCGCAGGTGGCTCGCCCCCCGGGCGCGGGCCCCCAGGACATAGTCGTTGCGGGTGACGACCAGCGCGCCCGTGCGCATGACTCGCGCGAGGATCGGCAGGTAGATGACGGCGATGGCCAAGGCGGCCACGACGCTCCCCGGCCCCAGGATGGCGATGAAGGTGATCGCGAGCAGCATCGCCGGCAGCACCAGGATCATGTCGAGCCCGCGCGAGACGACGCTGTCCACCCATGTCCCGAAGTAGCCCGCCAGGAGACCGAGGGGCACCGCGACAAGGAGCGAGGCCGCCACCGCCGAGGTCGAGACGAGAAGGCTCGCTCGCAGCGCGAAGAGCACCCGGCTCAGCACGTCGCGCCCCATCACGTCGGACCCGAAGGGATGCGCGGCCGAGGGCGGCCCCATGACGCCCATGACGTCCATCTCCTCCGGGTCCCAGGGCGCGAGCCAGGGCGCGGCGGCGGCCGCGGCGCCCAGGATCAGGAGGGCAAGGAGCCCCAGCAGGATCAGGCGCCCGGGCCTGCGCTGCGGCGCCCGCGCGGGCGGGGCAGGGAGGCCCAGGCTGGTCACGTGGACACCGCGTCCGCGACGCGGGGGTCGAGCCAACCCACGATCAGGTCGGTGAGGAGCGAGACCAGGATGAAGATCGTGGCGATGGCCAGGACGCCGGCCTGCACCACTGGATAGTTCCGCTGGGTGATCCCGGTGACGATCAGCTTGCCCACGCCCGGAAGGCCGAAGAGCTGCTCGATGACGATGGCGCCGCCCAGGAGCACGCCCACCTGGATGCCGATCACGGTCACGATCGAGGGCCCCGCGTTCCGCAGCGCGTGGCCATAGACGATGCGGCGCGGGCTCAGCCCCTTGGCGCGCAGGAAGGTCACGAAGGGACGACCCAGCACGGATTCGACCGCGCCCCGCGTCGTGCGCAGGATGTAGGCCGCCTCGCCCACCGCCAGCGTCAGCACCGGCAGCGCCATGTAGCGGAGGTTCCCCATCGGATCGTCCGAGAAGGCGACGTGGCCCGAGGGCGGCAGCCAGGCGAGGAGGCCGGCGAACAGGATCACCAGCATGATCCCGAGCCAGAAGTCCGGCACGCTGACCCCGAACACGACGAAGCCGTCTGTCAGCCGCCGGGTCCAGCGCCCGCCCGTGGCCGCCCTCACGCCGAGGGGCACGCCGGCCGCGACCGCCAGCAGCATCGACAGCCCCGCGAGCTCGAAGGTCACGGGCAGCCGCTGGGCCAGGAGCTCCGACAGCGGCGCGTGGCTGACGAGGTCGGTCCCGAGGTCTCCTCGGAGGAGGCCCGAGGCCCAGCTCGCGTACTGCTCGACCAGCGGCCGGTCGAGGCCGAGCTGATGGCGCATCTCCGCGACCGTGGCGTCGGTCGCGCGGAAGCCCAGCATGGTCCGCACGGGGTCGCCGGGCACGAGGTGGATGATGAGAAAGACCAGCACGCTCATCGCGACGAGCACGGGCAGGGTGACGAGCAGCCGCCGCAGCACGAAGGCGAGGGTCCCGCTCATGTCCCGTCTCCCGTGGCCTGGGCCCGCCTGGCGAGCCCGCGCATCAGGTCTTCCGACAGGGTGAAGTGGACGGCGGCGATCCGGGCCGCGTCCTCGGCGCGCCCCTCGGCCACGGCGGCCACGAGGTCCTGATGCTGCCGGATCGCCGTGCGCCGGACCTCGTCCGTGTAGGGCTCGGCCCCGAGGTTGAGGCTGATGCGTGTGCGCAGCTCCACCGAGGTCTCGACGAGGATGCGGTTGTGGGTGGCCTGCGAAATGGCGAGGTGGAGCCGCGCATCCGCCCGCCGCGACGCGTCGTGGTCCGGCGCATCGAGGTAGTCCTGCAAGGCCGCCCGGATGGGCCCGAGGTCGGCCTCGGTCCGCCGCTCGGCCGCCGTGCGCGCGATCAGCGGCTCGATCAGCGTGCGGGCGTCGAAGATCGCCTCGAACTCGGCCCAGTGGTCGACCAGCTGCCGCCGCACGCGCTCGGCGGACCGCGGGCCCCAGTCCGAGCGGACGAAGGTTCCGCCGGTGCGGCCCCGGCGCACCTCCAGGTAGCCGTCCTCGCCCAAGTGCCGCAGCGCCTCGCGGACGGAGTTGCGCGACACGCCCAGCATTCCTGCCAGCTCGCGCTCGGGGGGGAGCTGCTGGCCGGGCACGTAGAGCCCGAGCGCGAAGGCGGTTACCAGCCGGTCCACCACGTCGTCGGCGACGCGCCGGCTGACGATGGGGGCCTCCCAGGGCGCGGCGATCGGGCTCGCCGGGCCGCTTCCGGCGGATTCGGCAGGCGGAGCCGTCCCGGCGTCCCTCGCGGTCATGCTCCCTCCGGCGCGAAGCGCATCAGCAGGAACCGGGCCAGGGTCCGGGCAGCGTCGACGATGCTCTGGAGGTCCACGGACTCGTCGATCCCGTGCAGGTCATAGCCCTTTGGCCCAAAGCACAGGGCGGGGATCCCGAAGTCGTTGAGGTAGAAACGGGCGTCCGTGGTGGTGCCGAGCATGTGGACCCGGGGCGTGACCCCATGCGCCGCGCGGTGCGCGGCCGACAGGTCCCGGACCAGCGCGGAGTCCGCGTCCAGAAGGTAGCCCTCTGCCCGCAGGCCCGTCAGCGTCACGCTGGGCGGCCTCAGGAGGTCGGGGTCTCCGGCGGCGACCTCGGCGACGGCCCGCCGCAGCCGGTCCTCCGCCTCCGTCGCGCTCCAGGCCCGAGGGAAGCCCACGCGCAGGCCCAGCGTCGCCGTGGCCGGGCTCGAGGAGGTCCAGTCGCCGGCCTGGATTCGGCCGAGGTTCAGGGCATAGGGCTGAGCTAGGTCCGGCAGGCCCGGTTCCGGCGCCGCAGCGGCGACCTCCTCCGCCCAGCGGCGCAGCCCGGCCACGAGCCTCAGGGCCAGCTCCACCGCATTCGGGCGCGTGTTGGCCGAGTGGGCATGCCCCGGGGCCGTCGCCACCGTGACATCGGCCCAGAGCACGCCCGTGCCGCCGACCAGCAGGCCCAGGTCGGTCGGCTCCAGCACGACGACCTCGGGGGCGACGACGCCCTGCTCCAGAATGGAGCGGAGCGTCCCGTTGCCGGTGCACTCCTCCTCGATCACGGCCAGGAACCCCAGCCTCCGCTCGGCAAAGAGGTCCGGGACCGTGTCCCGAAGGGCCCGGAGCGCCAGCAGCCCCACGGCGAAGCCGCATTTCATGTCGGCCGCGCCGCGCCCGTAGAGGCGGCCGTCGCGCCGGTCCGGCTGAAAGGGCGGCCTCGTCCAGAGCTCCGGCGAGCTGGCCGGAACGACGTCCATGTGACCGTTGAGCAGCAGGTGCAACGGCCCCTCGCCCGGGGTGGTGGCCAGGACCTGATAACGATCCGGCTGCCCGTCGCCCAGGATCGGCGCGACGCCCGCGCGCGGGTCGCCCACCGGACCGCCAGCGAACGGGAGCCGCTGGACCGAGAGGCCGACGCTTGCGGCTTCCTCGGCGAACACCTCGAGCGCGCTGTGCTCGGCGCCGACGACGCTGGGCGCCGCGACGAGGCGCTCCAGGGCCTGAAAGGCCGCCTCGCTGCCGTTCCTGAGGGCGAGATCGAGGTCCCGACGCATATCGCCACCAATTGGTTTATGGTCTGATCCTTATACCAAAAGGCTGAGTGCATAAAGCGGCGGAGCAGGGGCCCGGGGAAAGTTGTCCTGATCGGGTCTGGTTTCAGGGTCGGATGCCCATTCCATGAGCGGGCCTTGCCGCATCGCGAGGCTGTCCGAACCCGGGCGGCTCCCGGAGGAGGTCTCCGATCCTGGCGTCGTGCACCCGTCCGGTTCGCATCGGGCCGCCGGGCCATGGCGTCGAAGAGCGATGGGGACGACCGAGACTCCGACGGAACGGGGCCCGCGGGCAAGAGGGCGAGCCGTACGGACGCGGCACATGTCTGCGAGATCCAGGGCGGCCCGGGCCTGCATCCTAAGGGCCCCATCTACCAGGGTTGCGGCACCCCGTCCTTGAAGAAGCCGCCCGTGGGCCCGTCCTCCGGCAAGGTTGCGAGGTGGAGCACGTGGCGTGCCGCCACCTCCGGTTCCTCGGCGTCGTCCCGGCCCATGCGCGTCCTCATCCACCCGGGGCACATCGCGTTGATCCTGATGGACGGGGGCAGCTGATGCGACAGCGCCAGGGTGAGCGCATTCAGCGCCGCCTTGGCGACGCCATAGGCGTTCGGGCCCGGGAGCCCGGCCCCGAAGCTCCCCGCCAGGGAGGACACGTTGACGATGCGGCCCCAGCCGCGCTCGGCCATCCCGGGCGCGTAGAGCCGGATCAGCTCGTAGGGGGATTGCACCATCACTCGCATCTGCGTCCCGAATCCCGCGGGATCCTCGATCATCGGCGCGAGGCGGGCGAGGCCCGCGTTGTTGACGAGGATGTCCACAGGCCCCGTCGCCTCGGGCAGGCGGGCCAGCGTTTCGGGCCGGTCGAGGTCCATCACGACGACGCGCGCCCCGCGGCCGATCTCCCGGGCGGCCTTCTCGCCCGCGGCCCTGTCGCGGACGCCGAGCCAGACCTGCACCCCCTCCACCGCCAAGGCGGCCGCCGTGGCTCGCCCCAGCCCCCGGTTGGCCCCGGTCACGAGGGCCGTCCGGGGCGGCGAACCGAGGCCGGCGGTCATCGCCACGGTCCCGGCGCGGACCTGCGGGCGGCCGGTCCGGATGCGGATCCTGGCCGGCGGCACGCCTCGGCCGTCATGGTGGGGAGAAGGCTCAGGTCCATGACCTGGTGCTCTCGCGCAGGACGAGTTCGGGCTGGATGCGGACCCATTCCGGAGGCGGCGAATGGTCCCGCTGCTCGATCAGCGTCATGAGGCGGGCCACCGCCTGCCGCGCGAGCTCCTCGGACGGGTAGTCCACGCTGGAAAGGGGAATCGAGGCATACTCGGCGTACTCTATGTTGTCGAAGCCGAAGACGGCCACGTCGCGTGGCACGGCGACCTCCTTCTCCTGGCACCAGCGCAGGCCGCCCAGGGCGAGGCGGTCGTTGGCCGTCAGCACCGCCGTGGGCGGCTCGCTCAGGTCCATCAGCCGGCCAAAGGCCGCATGGCCGTGTCCGACGGAATGGCCCTCGGGGTCGATGACCAGCTCGGGCGACGGGTCGATCCCGGCCGACCGGAGGGCCGCTTCATAGCCCTCGGTCTTGGCCGGGTTGCCGCGACGGGACGCGCCGTCGATGAGCCCGATGCGGCGGTGGCCCGCGTCGAGGAGATGCCGCGTCGCGCGCAACGCCCCCGCGTGCTCGTCCAGGCAGACGACATCCATTTCGCCCGCGCCATCCCCGGCCAGCAGGACCATCGGCGTGCCGCCGACGCGCAGGCGCCGCAGGTGGTCGAGCCGGCTGTGGTCGTGGGGGTAGACCAGCATGCCGTCGACCTGTCTCGCCCGGAAGGTGGCGACGGCGCGCAGCTCCTCCTGCAGGTCGCCATTCGAGGCGGCAAGGAGCGTGACATAGCCCAGGACCTTGAGCTCGTGCTCGACCGAGCGGGCGACCTGCGTGAGGAGGGGGCTGGTGATGTCCGTGAGCAGGAGGCCGATCGTCTGGGTCTGGCGGCTGACCAGCGCCCGGGCCGAGTGGTTCGGCGTGTAATCCAGGGCCGCGGCCGCAACACGGATCTTCTCGCGGGTGTCGGCGGGGATGCGCGGGCTCCCCCGGAGAGCGAGCGAGACCGTGTTGACCGAAAGGCCCGTCTGCGCCGCGATGTCCTTCAGTCGTGCCATGGCCCTGCATTCATCGATGCCTGGGCGTCCGGCGGCGCGGCCAGGGCTGGCCGGTTGCCGTCGCCCTGGTCCGTCCCTTGGCACGGGGGCGACGCAGGGTGCAACAGGATGCCGAAAAGGGGCATGGGTTCAGTCCCAGTCCGGCCCCCAGTCGGGGTCGATGGACCGGACTCCGCGGTCCAGCGTCTCGACCTCCGCCAGTTCCTCGGCCGAGAGGACGAGGTCCTTCGCCGCAAGGTTCTGGGCCGCGCGGTCGGGCTTGCTGGTGGTCGGGATGGCTGCATAGCCGCAGGCCAGCTCCCAGGCGAGCGCGACCTGCTCGGGCGTGGCGTCGTGACGCCCGGCGATCCGTTGCAGCACCGGGTCTGATCCGACCCGTCCACGCGCGAGCGGCTCGAAGCAGGTCACGACGATGCCCTGGGAGGCGCAGTGGTCCGCGAGCCTGCGGTTGCGGAACCAGGGATTGAGCTCGACCTGGTTCGTCAGGATCGCGCCGTCCCCCAGGATGGACCGGGCTTCCTCGATCAGCGCGACCGTGAAGTTCGACACGCCGATGTGCCGGGCAAGGCCCCGCTCCCTGGCCTCGGCGATCTGGTGGAGGTAGACCTCCGGCGCGGGGCCGCCCTTGCGGGCCGGCCAGTGGATCAGGGCGAGGTCAACATGGTCGAGGCCCAGCTCGTCCAGGCTGCGCTCCAGCGACGGGACGACTTCCCGCGGGCCGAGACGGTTCTCAGCGACCTTGGTGGTGACGAACACCTCGTCGCGCGCCAGCCCGGAGCGGCGGATCGCTTCGCCGACCTCCCGCTCGGTGTCGTAGGTCTGCGCGGTGTCGAGGTGCCGGTAGCCCACCTCCAGCGCGCCCAGGATCGCGGCGATTCCCTCCGGACCCGTCCGCCCATAGGTGCCGAAGCCGAGCCGTGGCATCTCCATCGCGGGTCTCCTCTCCGTTCCATGAACGGAACTCTGTGTTGACAGCCGTCAGATTATGGCAGTATTAACGCTAACACAAGCGGCCCAAGGTCGCTGTGGCGCGGTTGGAGGACCGCGTGCGGGCTGGAGTGAGGGCCTGCCAAGGGAGGACGTCATTTGTCGATCCGCTGGACGCGGGTCGCTCCGCAGCTTGCGCTGTCGCCCGCTCTGGCGGTCACGATGGTCGCATTCATCGGATCGATCCTTTGGACGATCATCCTGTCCCTGACGCGCTCGCGCCGCGTCCCGGACTACGAGATCGATTGGACGGAATGGTCGCGCCAGTACGAGCGGCTCTTCTCGGACGATGGCTGGACCATCGCGCTCTGGAACCTCGTCACGCTGGGCATCGGCAGCGGGCTCGCCATCGTCTTCGGCTTCGTCCTGGCCGCGATGATCGACCGCGAGAAGCGCGGCGAGAGCCTCTTCCGCACCGTATTCCTCTATCCCCTGGCGGTGTCGCTGATCGTGACCGGCGTGGCCTGGCGCTGGATCCTGAACCCCGACATGGGGCTGGAGGCGACGCTGCAGCGGATGGGCTTCGAGGGCGTGTCGTTCAACTGGCTCGCCCAGGGCGACACGGCGATGTACGCGATCATCCTCGCCTCCGTCTGGCAGTCGTCCGGCTTCTACATGGCGCTGATGATCGCCGGGCTGAAGTCGATCAACGGCGAGATCTGGTCGGCCGCGCGCCTCGACGGCGTGAGCCTCTGGCGGCTCTATGTCGAGATCATCATCCCGATGATGAAGTTCACCTTCCTGACCTGCGCGATCCTCCTGTCGCTCGGCGTCATCAAGGCCTTCGACATCGTGCTTGCCATGACGAACGGCGGTCCGGGGCAGTCCACCTGGGTCCCGGCCTACTTTGTCATCAACGCCCTGAGCCAGAAGCAGAACCTGGGCTACGCCTCGGCGGCGGCCGTGATGATGCTCGTGATCACCGCCGCCGTGTTCCTGCCGCTGGTCCTGCTCACCGCCTGGCAGGCCCGCCGGAGGAACGCCGCATGACCGACATCGCCTCGGCCGCGACCGTCGGCGCCACGATCGACTCGCGCCCGATCGTCCGGCGCCGCAGGAAGCGGATCACGGGACGCTCCCTCGCGGTGCTCGCGTTCCTGACGATCTGCGCGCTCTTCTTCTGCGTGCCGCTCTACGTGGTGCTGACCACCTCGCTCAAGACCATGGACGAGATCCGGCAGGGCAACATCTTCGCCCTTCCCCAGGACTGGACGCTGGAGGCTTGGCGCTTCGCCTGGTTCGAGGCCTGCTCGGGCATCAACTGCAACGGGCTGCGGGTGGGCTTCTGGAACTCCGTCCTGATCCTGGTGCCGTCGCTCCTCCTGTCCATCGCGCTGTCGGTCGTCACGGGCTATGCGCTGGCCCTGTGGGAGGTGCGCTGGGCCGGGACCTTCCTGTTCCTCCTGTTCCTCTGCGCCTTTGTGCCGTTCCAGATCATCATGTACCCGCTGATCGCGATGACGCGCTCCATCGGCGTCTACGGCACGATCTGGGGCGTCGCGGTGGTCCACGCGGTGCTGGCGATGCCGGTGCTCACGCTGATCTTCCGCAACTACTACAAGGACATCCCGCAGGAGATCATGTCGGCTGCGGTCATGGACTCCGGCTCCTTCTGGCGCATCTTCGGCGAGATCATCCTGCCGATGTCGGGCAACATCCTGATCGTGGTGCTGATCCTGCAGCTCACCTCCATCTGGAACGACTACCTGATCGGCGTGACCTTCGGCGGCTTCAACACCCAGCCCATGACGGTGAACCTCGCCAACATGGTGACGGTCTCGACCGGCACGGCCTCCTACAACGTGGACATGGCGGCGGCGCTCCTGACCGCGATCCCGCCGCTCCTCATCTACTTCTTCGTCGGCAAGTTCTTCGTGGCTGGCATCACGGCCGGCGCCATCAAGGGATAGCCCATGCCCCGTGTGAGCTTCGAGCGCATTCACAAGACCTACGGCTCCGTGGCGGTGCTGCGCGACCTCGACCTGGCGGTGGAGCATGGCGACTTCCTGGTGCTGCTGGGTCCTTCGGGCTGCGGCAAGACCACGCTCCTGAACATGCTGGCGGGGCTGCAGGAGGTGACCGCGGGCCGCATCCTGATCGGCGAGCGCGACGTGACCGACCTCGATCCCAAGGACCGGGGCCTGGCCATGGTGTTCCAGAGCTACGCGCTCTACCCCACCAAGACGGTGCGGGGGAACCTTCGCTTCGGCCTTTCGGCGGCGCGGCTGCCGGCCCAGGAGGCGGACCGCCGCGTGGCCTGGGCGGCCAAGCTCCTGCAGATCGAGCCCCTGCTGGAGCGCAAGCCCGCGCAGCTGTCGGGCGGGCAGCGCCAGCGCGTGGCCATCGGGCGGGCGCTCGTGAAGCACGCGGAGGTGCTCCTTTTCGACGAGCCGCTGTCCAACCTCGACGCCAAGCTGCGCACCGAGATGCGCCTGGAGATCAAGCGGCTGCACGACGAGCTCAGCCCCACGGTGGTCTACGTCACCCACGACCAGATCGAGGCCATGACCATGGCCACCAAGATCGCGGTGATGAACGGCGGCGTCATCCAGCAGTTCGGCACCCCCGACGAGATCTACGAGCGGCCCGCCAACCTCTTCGTCGCCGGCTTCATCGGCGCGCCGGCCATGAACCTCAAGACGGCCCGCCTCGCGACGCGCGACGGCCAGGTGGCGGGGGTGTTCGGCAACGGCCAGCAGATCGACCTGCAGGACTACCCCTTCGCCCGCCCGCCCCAGGGCGGCGCCGAGGTGGTCGTGGGCCTCAGGCCCGAGTACTTCGGCGCCCCCGACGCCCCCGCGCGCGACGCCGCCGCCGCCTGGGAACTGCCCGTGGCCCACACCGAGCGCACCGGCTCGGACGCCACAGGCTACCTGCGCTGGGGCGAGGGCCTGCTGTCGCTCCGCGTCGAGCCAAGCCAGGCCGCCCGCCTCAAAGCCGGCCAGACCGTCAGGGTCACCTTCCCGAAAGGCAAGGCCAACCTGTTCGACGCCGCCACAGGAACGCGGCTTTAGAGATAACCAAGGGAGGATACGAACCCATGACTGAAGGTCTCAAGAGCGGTCTTCTGGCCGCGCTCCTGGCCAGCACCGCCGCAACCGGCGCGCTGGCCGAGGACGTGATCGTCTACCACAACTGGTCCTCGGGCCCCGAGGTCGCCGCGCTCAACGTCCTGAAAAGCCATCTGGAGGAGATGGGCCATGCCTGGACCGACGTGGCGATCCCGCACGACACCGGCTCCAACGTGAGCCTCATCAACCTCGTGACCGGGGGCAACCCGCCCAACGTGTTCCTGGAGTCGAGCCCGGGCTTCTACCGCGACCTGGCGGGCATGGGCCTCGCCCGCCCGCTCACCGACTTCTACGAAGAGGGCGGCTACCTCGATCACCTGCCCTCGGCGGCGGTTCAGTCGATCACCGTGGACGGCGAGATCATGAAGATCCCGACCGCGATCCACATCGACGGCATGGTCTACTACAGCATGGACGTGGCCGAGGCGGCCGGCGTCGACCCGGCCGCCTGGACCTCTCTTGAGGACATGTTCGCGGACTTCGAGAAGGTGGAAGACGCGGGCTATGTTCCCCTCGCCATCGGCGGCGAGCAATGGCAGGTCGGCTACCTCGCCCATGCCCTCGCGGCCACGGTCGGCGGCCCCGAGTTCTTCACCTCCCTGTATGGCGAGAGCCCCGATCCGGCGGCCCTCGACAGCGCCGAGATGCGCGAGACGCTGGACTGGCTGCGCCGCTTCCAGCAGGCGACCGACGAGGGTTCGGTCAACCGGACCTGGAACGAGACGACCAACACGGTCATCACCGGCCAGGCCCTGATGCAGATCCACGGCGACTGGATGAAGGGCGAATGGCTCGCGGCCGGCAAGGTCCCGGGGCAGGACTTCGGCTGCATCGAGATCCCCGGCGCCGAGGCCGTGGTGGTGACCGTGGACTCCTGGGGCATGCTGGGAGGCCAGTCGCCCGAGATGGATGCGGCCGAGCTCGACTTCGCGCGCGTCGTGCTCGACCCCGCCGTGCAGGCGGAGTTCGCGGCCCAGAAGGGCTCCACCCCCACCCGGCTCGACGCCGTGGGCGAGGTCGACGCCTGCTCGCAATACGTGCTGGGCGTGCTGGAGGACCCCGCGCGCCAGGTGCCCAGCCCGCATTCCACGGTGGATGCGGACTGGATGTCCTCCATGTGGGACGTGCTCTTCAACTACTGGAGCGATCCCGAGATGACCGCCGACGAGGCGATCGAGCAGATGAAAGAGAACTACGACACCATCCTGGGCTGACGCCCGCGGCGGCCTCGGGGCATGGACGCCCCGGGGCCGCGCAACTCCATCGACACAGAGGAGACCACCATGGCGCCCAAAGACGCCCCCGCTGACGCGCGCCTGCTCGACGAGGATGCCGTGATGCAGATCTGCTTCGTGACCCACGACGCGGAGAAGTCCGCGCGCTGGTTCTCGGAGCTCACCGGCAAGCCGATGCCCAAGGAGGGCAAGGCCGCCGATCCCGACGAGGCGCAGGCCATCTACCACGGCCAGCCCGCCCGCGTCGGCTGCAAGATCCGGATGTTCGCCTTCGGCAACATCGACGTGGAGTTCCTGGAGCCCGGCCCCGAGAAGAGCGCCTGGCGCGACCTTCTGGAGGAGAAGGGCCCCGGCTGCCACCACATCGCCTTCCGCACGCGAAACCTGTCCAAGCGGCACGACTACCTCGAAGAGAAGGGCCACAAGCTCCTCCAGCGCGGGGAGTTCGACGGCTCGCACGGGCGCTACGCCTATTACGACACCGTCAAGGACCTCGGCGTGATGGTCGAGCTCCTGGAGTTCAACAAGGACATGGAGCCCCAGGGCCAGCCCGAGAGGGCGGCCGAGTGACCTATCCCGTTGCCTACCAGCTCTATTCGTCGCGCAACTTCCCGCCCCTGGAGGCGCAGCTCCCCGAGTTGAAGGCCATGGGCTACGACGCCATCGAGCCCTGGCTTCCGGCCTACGAGGCCGACCCCCAGGCGTTCCGGCGGGCGCTGGACGACGCGGGCCTCGGCTGCCTCGGCTTCCACATGCCGCTCAAGGGCCTCGTGGAGGAGACGCAGCGCTTCATCGACATCGCCCTGACGCTGGGCGCGCAGGTCATGATCCCGCCCTACGTCACCCCGGAGGAGCGCGAGCCCACCCCCGACTACTGGCGCAGCGTCGGCGAGAGGCTTGCGCGCGGGGCCGAATCCGCGGCACGGCACGGCCTCACGGTCGCCTGGCACAACCACGACTTCGAGTACCGCCCGCTCCCCGACGGCTCCCGTCCCATCGACCACATCCTCGGCGCGGACCCTTCGGTGAAGTTCGAGATCGACTGCGGCTGGATCGTCAGAGGCGGCGCGAGCCCTGCCGAGGAGCTGAAGCGCTACGCCGACCGGATCGTCGCGATCCAGCTCAAGGACACCGCGCCCCTCGGCACCCCCGAGGAGGACGGCTGGACCGCGACCGGCGACGGCATCATCGACTGGGCCGCCCTGGTCCCGCTGATGCAGGCGACGCAGGCCACGCACATCGTGGCCGAGCACGACAACCCCGCCGACTGGCGCCGCTTCGCGAGCCGCTCCATCGACCACATGCGCGCCCTGGGCTTGGCCGCATCGAAGGATCCCGTATGACATCCTCCCTCGAAATCTTCGACCTCGACACCAGCGAGAGCACCGTCCTCCTCCGGACCGACCGCCTGATCGAGGCGCCGAACTGGTCGCGCGACGGCGTCTTCCTGGTCGTCAACGGCGACGGGCGGCTCTTCCGGGTGGACCTCGACGCCCCCGACCTCGCGGAGATCGACACCGGCTTCGCCCGCGACTGCAACAACGACCACGGCATCTCGCCGGACGGCACGATGCTGGTCATCTCGGACGGCACCCGGAACGGGCAGAGCTGCATCTACACGCTGCCCATCGGCGGGGGCGAGCCCCGGCAAGTGACGGAGAAGACCCCCTCCTACTGGCACGGCTGGTCGCCGGACGGCCAAACTCTCGCCATGTGCGCCCAGCGGGACGGCAGCTACGCCATCGTCACGATCCCGGTGGAGGGCGGCGAGGAGACGCGGCTCACCGACGCCCAGGGCCACGCCGATGGCCCGGACTACAGCCCCGACGGCGAATGGATCTGGTTCAACTCCTCGCGCGGCGGCAGCATGCAGCTCTGGCGCGTGCGTCCCGACGGCTCCGGGATGGAGCAGATGACCGACGACGAGCGCGTGAACTGGTTCCCGCATCCGTCCCCCACCGGCGACACGGTCCTCTACGTCGCCTACGAGACCGGGGTGGAGGGGCATCCCCGCGACAAGGACGTGGAGCTTCGCCTCATGGACCTGCGCGACCGGAGCATCCGCACCCTCCTGCCGATCTTCGGCGGGCAGGGCTCGATCAACGTCCCCTGCTGGCACCCGAACGGGCGGCGCTTCGCCTTCGTCCGCTACGCCCGCGCCTGACCAAGAAGGACTTCCCATGGACCCCGTTCGCCTGGGCCGCACCGGCCTCGAAGTCTCCCCCATCTGCTTCGGCACGATGTCCTTCGGCCGCAAGACCGACGAGCGCCCCTGGGTCCTGGGCCTCGACGAGGCGCGCCCGATGTTCCGCGCCGCCTGGGAGGGCGGGATCACCTTCTTCGACACCGCCAACGTCTACGCCGAGGGCACCTCGGAGGAGATCACCGGCCAGTGCCTCTGGGAGCTCGCCCCCCGGCACGAGATCGTGCTCGCCACCAAGGTCTTCGGCCGGATGCGGCCGGGGCCCAACGGGCAGGGCCTCTCGCGCCACGCCATCCTGCACGAGATCGACGAGAGCCTCCGGCGGCTGGGGACCGACTACGTGGACCTGTACCAGATCCACCGCCACGACCCCCACACGCCCCCCGAGGAGACGATGGAGGCGCTCCACGACGTGGTGAAGGCCGGCAAGGCCCGCTACATCGGCGCCTCCTCCATGTGGGCCTGGCAGTTCTGCAAGTATCAGGAGGCGGCGCGGGCCAACGGCTGGACCGAGTTCGTCTCCATGCAGGACGAGGTCAGCCTCGTCTACCGCGAGGAGGAGCGCGAGATGCTGCCGCTCTGCCGCGCGGAGGGGATCGGGGTGCTGCCCTGGTCGCCCCTGGGCGGCGGCAAGCTCACCCGGCCCTGGGGCACCCGGACGGACCGCTCCACCACCGACCGCTACAACAAGTCCATGTACGACGCGGACGAGGACGGCGACCAGGGCATCGTGGAGGCGGTGGCCGAGGTGGCCATGGCCCGCGGCGTCGGCATGGCGCAGGTCGCCATGGCCTGGCTCCTGCGGAAGCCCGGCATCACCGCGCCCATCGTCGGCGCCTCCAAGCTCGCGCATGTGCAGGACGCCCTCGCCGCGGCGGAGCTTTCCCTCTCCGACGAGGAGGTGGCGCAGATCGAGGCCCCCTACCGCCCGCACAGGGCTCGCGGCTTCTCCTGACCCGTTGGCGGCGGGCCGGCGCGGCCCTGCCGTTCCCCAGACCGGGCCGCCCCCGCGAGGGCCGCCCCAGCACCCGGAAGGACCGGAACCATGAGCATCTTCCAAGGCCTCGGCCACCTGGCCTTCAAGGTCAACGACATCGACGCCTCGATCGACTTCTACCGAAGGCTCGGCTTCCCGGAGATGCTCCGGCTCCTCAACGACAAGGGCGAGCCCTGGATCGTCTACCTCCGCATCACCGACGACCAGTACCTGGAGCTCTTCCCGGGCGGCGACGGCGCCCCGGTCCCGGCGCCCGAGCGGACCGGCCTGATGCACCTCTGCCTGACCGTCGAGGACATCGACCGGACCGAGGCCGAGCTGAAGGCGGCTGGGGTGGAGCTCATGCACCCCCGGAGCGAGAAACGCGGCCTCGACGGCAACCGCGGCATGTGGATCAGGGACCCGGACGGCCATCAGATCGAGATCATGGAGATGGCTCCGAACTGCATCCAGCTGGAGGCCCTGCGGACCCTCCGCGCGGGCGGCACGCCCCCGGCGCTGTCTCTGTCCTGAGCGGAAGCGTCCCACCGGGTCCGGGGCGGCTCGGGCCCGGCCGCTCGGGCGACGCCGCATCGGACCATGGGTCCACCACACGAGGAAGGAGAGCCACCCCATGACCACGCCATCGCCCGAGCAGCATCCGTCCCGCCCGAACGGGTTGCTTCCCAACAGCCGCTTCCCCCTGCTGGTCCATCGCGGCGCGATCCCCGGCGGCGGGGCGGAGGCCGTCCGCGACCGCTTCCGCGCCAACGGCTGGCTGAACAACTGGCGCTACCCCGGCATCTACACCTACCCCCACTTCCACTCGACCACGCACGAATGCCTGGGCTGCGCGTCAGGCTGGATGGAGGTGGAGCTGTTCGGCCGGGGCGGCACCCGGGTCCGCATCGAGGCGGGCGACGTCATCGTCCTGCCGGCGGGCGTGTCGCACCAGATGGTGGGCCAGTCCGACGACATCCTGATGGTGGGCGGCTACCCCGAGGGGCGCGACTGGGACAACATGCAGGAGGAGCACATCACCGAGGAGACCCGGCGCGCCGCCGCCAAGCGGATCATGATGCTGCCCATCCCGGCCAGGGACCCCGCCACCGGCGAGCCCCTGCGGGAGTGGATCGACGCTCCCTCCTCGGTGGACGCCGACCTCAACGACTTCCGCGACGGCCTCGACCCGGTCTAGCGGCCCGGCGCCCCCGAAGCGGGGCGCATCGCCCGCTCAGCCCTGCCCTCGGTTGCGACGGAGAATACGGTGTCGCGCCCGGCCAGCGCGCGACTGGCCTGTATCTCGACCCTTCCTTTTCAACTTCCCGAACGCGGCGCCACGCGACGAGGCGGCGCGCGTCGTCCCGCCTGACCGCCGCATCGTCATTCCCGTCGAGCCCAAGGCGGCGCTGGGCGTGCGCGGGAGGCAGCAGGTGCTGGAGGTCATCTGCGACCGGCGCCCGGCACAATGTCTCGCGGCCCGCCGCCGCGCTCCCGTTCCCGCTGGCGCACCCGGCCGTGGCCTCGGTCGTCTCGGGCGCCAGGCGGCCCGAGCAGGTGGAGATGAACGTCCGGATCCTCGGCGAGACGATCCCGCCCGCGTTCTGGGCCGAGATCAAGCGCGACGGGCTGATCGATCCGGAGGCGCCCACGCCGGAGTGAGCAGGGACCGCCCGCGCGGAGCGGAGGTCCCCCGTTCGGGCTCCTCCCGTTCGGTGGCTGGGGCATGCTGTGGCCTCCTCCTTTCCGCGATACCTCGACGCTAGGCGACCTCGCCTCAGCGGTCGCCATCGCGGCAACGGCCCCGTGCCGCCATGGGCCAACAGGTATCTCCTGGGGTTTCCGGGTTTTATCTGATAAACCGCCAAAGAGCATCGGGGAGGAACCATGGCGAAGCGGGGGGAGGCCGTCGAGGCGGAGGGCGCGGACGTGCCGGCGGGAACGTCTGTCCCGCCCGGCCTCCGTCGGCCCCCGCGCCGCGCGGGCCAGCTTGCCGGGGTGATCGAGTTCCGGGGCATCCTCGGCGCGACCGTGGCCGAGCTCGGGCGGCGCATCGTGGGACAGGAGTGGAAACCCGGCGACGCGTTGCCGCGCGAGAGCGACCTCGTGGAGGAGCTGGGCGTCGGCCGCTCGGTGGTGCGCGAGGCCTTCCGCATCCTGGGCGCCAAAGGCCTGATCCGCAGCCGCACCTCGGACGGGACGCGGGTCCTGCCCCGCGAGGAGTGGCGGCTTCTCGACGCCGACGTGATGGACTGGCGCATCAAGGCGGGGGACACGCGGGACCTGCTCCTGGAGCTCCTGCGTGTCCGCGCGGTGCTGGAGCCCGGCGTGGTGCGGGAGGCGACGCTCTCGGCCTCGCCGGGGGCGAGGGCCCGCATCCGCGCCGCCTGGGACGCCAAGGTGGAGGTCTACGTCACCCCCGACCCTGATCTCGCCGAGCGGCGCCGCCGCTTCATCGAGACGGACCTGGAGTTCCACCGAGCCTTCCTCGCCGCCGTGGAGTCGCCGCTGCTGGGCCAGCTCTTCAACGTCATCGAGGCGGCGCTGCGGCTCCTCTTCGATCTCCAGATGCGCGCGCGGGGCTACGAGACCGAGATGATCGGCATGGAGGACGGCCACCGCCACCATGCCGAGGTGATGGCCGCCTGGGCCGCGGGCGATGCCGACGGGGCCGAGCGGGCGATGCGGGCCCTCGTGGCCAAGGCCATGGAAGACGCGCGGGAGGGTCTTGCCAAGGCGGGGCGCTAGGGGCGACCGCTCCCATCGGGGGAAATCGACGCGACCCGGCCGCAGGACGCCGCAACGCCCTCCGCGCCCTTAACGAATTCCTAACCTTTCGCAGGCATGGTGATCCTGTCCCTGGGTCGCCGCCCGGCGGGGTAGGGGGAACTGCATCCTCCGCCAGCACCCCGCCGCGACCAGACGGGTCACTCGTACATGCGGATCGACACGCCGCCGTCGATCACGATGTTCTCGCCCACGATGAAGCGCGCCTCGTCCGAGGCGAGGAGGACCGCCACCGCCGCGACTTCCTCGGGCCGGCACAGGCGCCCGGGCGGCTGCTTGGCCTCCACCTCCGCACGGAACCTCGCGGGGTCGGGCTGGCCCGCGAAGTAGGCCGCCACGGCGGGCGTCTCGGTGTAGCCGGGCGAGATCGCGTTCACCGTCACGCCCTTGCCCGCGTACTCCAGCGCCAGCGACCGCGTCAGGCCGAGGAGCGCGTGCTTGGCGACCGGGTAGGGGAAGGTCCCCCGGATGACCGTGAAGGCATGGTTCGAGATGATGTTGACGATGCTCCCGTGTCGCCTGTCCAGCATCCCTGGCAGCACCGCGCGCGAGCAGTGCCAAGCCCCTTCGAGGTCCACGGCCATGCAGCGCCGCCAGTCGTCGTCGGTCATGGCCAGCGGCTCGCGGAAGACGTTGACGCCGGCGTTATTGACCAAGACGCCAATCGGCCCGAGCCGCGCCACGGCGGCCTCGTGCATGGAGGTGACCGACGCCGGGTCGGCCACGTCGCAGCGCAGCCCCAGCGTGGTCGCGCCGGTGGCCTCCGCGATGGCCTTCGCCTCGGCCCCGGCTGCGTCCTCGTCGAGGTCGGCCAGCACCA
>Ga0210040_10003203_pt1 | contig 22335 bp, 17 predicted proteins | sample CryGeyCG12114_NA_FD_185462 | JGI IMG/M metagenome (GOLD analysis project Ga0210040, IMG submission 185462) | Groundwater microbial communities from aquifer - Crystal Geyser CG19_WC_8/21/14_NA (SPAdes) (version 2) | ecosystem: Environmental > Aquatic > Deep subsurface > Groundwater | place: USA...
TAATGTACGCTAAGCAATGACGATTGCGTAATTTGGAGTGTTCAGTATAGGAACGGTTTAGGGCAAATTGTTTTTTGCCGTTGCACAAGCACGAAGGGAGGATTGAACTATAGTATATCTATGGAAAATTTAAGAATATAAAGTTTGCACGGGAGAAATTTTCTGCTACGTGTAACGTAGGTATGTTAAACACACATCAATCGATAATAAAGCACAATTCTGTGCTATGTATGGTTTGAGTTGTTTTCGCTGAATGAAATGTTATGCAGTTATCACTGGGCAACAAATATTACACGTTATTGTCACTTAGCTGTGTATTTCCTTTCCCAAAATGATAATGGAAAACTGATAAAATAAATGATTCACTAAACGCACCTGTACAGACTTTCGACTGACTGAAACTGAGAGTTGCAAACAACGTACGTGCTTGGTGCTGTGCTGAGTTAGTTTTCCCTAACCTTATGTAGTTAGTTTTTTGGAGTATGATTCTTTTCTGCTGTGACGTCAAATGCACAATAGGATTACTCACTTCACTTTATGTTCGTTAAATAAGCAACTGTTTAGCATACGTACAAATGTATCTTGGTGTGATGGTTATAATGTATGAAATGAGCATGCAGTCAGCACCGTGGATTTCCTAACGCATGTATTTTTTTTTTATTCCCTGCCTCAGGCGATCTATTCGTAGTTAACTAGTGATTTAAAGTACTTTTGGTAACACACAATGATAATTTTTAGTTAGCAGAGAGTGTATACACAGTGACTCATCGTCAGTTTGTATTGTATAACTAGATTGGTTTGCAAAAAAAGCTGTGCTTGTAATTCCACAACAATGGAGTAGCACACGTGTTGTTCAGCTTGTACGCTTGTTACCAAATGAAGCTCAGTAGATTCAGATGTAGGCTACAGCAAAGCTCTAGAGAAAGAGTTTTTGCCAAGTGTCTATTATTGTAAAGGCGCACATTTAGGTAACGTATAGCCCACTCTCCAGAACTCTAGAACGATCTGGAGCTCTGCTCTTATGTAGGATAGTAGGTTCTCGCTATAAATGAGTTGATGCATGCGCTGCGCATTGCTGTATGTATGATGAAAGTTGCTGGAAAATATCCGGGTTGTAAATAGGTCTTACATGTGGGGCAATTTGGATTTAATTAAAGTAGGAAAGTGGAAAAATGCATATGCGGAAATTCCATGCTGTGTTTTACTGAATATCGGACAAAGTTGTATGCAATGTAGACCCAAAATTTTTACCATATGGGTTGTATTGGATTGCGGAAGGTTTTTGTAGATTGAATGATGTGTGTTTATGTTTTTTTTGCAGTCATTGAAACTGATGTCCAAAGTGATGAAAGAATGCTGGTACCATAATGCTGCAGCTCGTTTAACTGCCCTAAGAGTAAAGAAGACACTTGCAAACTTTGTGAGCTCGGACCGAAAGTATGAGAAAGTTGGGGATCCTTAAAGTAGCTTGGTTTATGGTATGAAGTGACTAAATCATCGTATTTACAAACACGGAAATAGTGTGGCGAATATATTACATGAGTGAGAGCCACCGGAAGGATATTTAGCTGCGTATGGATTTTGATTAACTGATTAGCTAATATGTTTTAGTTGACATGCTTTAATGGAGTTACGTGTTTGAAATGTGTGTTACTTGAATTGCTTATTCTGTGTATTTAAACTTGCTAGTTCTCAACAGTTAAAATTTTATCAGGATAAGTGCTACTATACAATAAGTTTTGTATTTTTCAGTTGTTCATAGTTTAGTGATTTAGTTTTTCATTACTAAGTTGGTTGTGCCTGTGTATATTGTATTGTGTTGAGACTGGTGGCCACCGTATCGATACATATTTATAAAATATGTATTCCAGATTATATGTGTAATGAAATGTAGCGGTTTAATCAGAGTTCAGTTTATAAAGGATGATCTTGATGAGAAGGCTGATCACTTTACTAGATTCTGAATCGGGCTGTAGATATTTGTTCATGTGACACTTGTATATGGGGATGGAGAGTATTTCTTGCGGTTATGATATGACTGATTGCTTGCATGATGGCGTAGTGCAAAACTTCTGATAAGTATAGGTGAGTGTGTGTATATGCATTTTTTTGGGGCAAAATCAAACTTGATTTAATGTTTACTGCGAGATGCTGATTTTTTTAAATCCGATGTTGTTTTCCTGTGTGTTGTATAATCAGACCTTATGAATAGCAGTTTTCCTGCACATACCTCATTACTTTAGTTCATGCAGTTAGTAGATAGTCATGGCATATTTTAGCAATTCTTGTTTTTTAATTGACTGCTAAGTTATGTCTGTAAGAAGCATTTATTCTGTTTGTTTTGCTATTCTGCACTATCATATAACATTATGTTTCTGTAGGATGATTCAGGTATCTCAGCTCCGTTCACGAACAAGTTATCAGGTTCAAGTCTTTTTTGGATCAAATGCGAAAGGAATTAAGTTGTATGGGGATTGAGGATACTATTTAATTTACATAAGAGAGGATTGTATGTATTGAATCCTATGTGTTTTTTTAAACTCCTTTGGTGTTGTGTAAACAAAAAATAAACAAATTAACCATCAATGATTTTTCGAGCTCTCTATTATGTGGAAGTTAAAGAAGGAAAATTCTTATTATTATTGAGACAATTCAATATATGTTCTTGGTTTATTCAAAACAAAACGCAGGCATGGTAGAGATACAACAAAGGACTTATATAAATTGGGAAAATCTGACACATCGACTTCACTAAATTGTACACATTTCTTATGTCGTAGTTTGTAGCTTAGTTAGTTAAAAATAAACAATTCTAACTAGAAACACATAAGGTCGAAGAAGCCATTAAGACAAATAAAACAACACAAGCAGTTGTGAACTGATACACTTAACCGTATAGTTATCCTACCTACCTAAACTATAAGCAGGTGTATTCGTTATCTCCTAGTTCTATTTAGGAAACTGAGGAATTCAGTTTTGTGTAGCAAGTTAGTACTGCTTCCCATTCCCGTGTTCCTTCACACTGTAACGAAAACACAAAATAAGTATTTAAAACACCGAACTTGCAAACAGACATTTACTGACTTCGACTTACACTATGACTATACTCAGATTATACTGAGGAAATATAAACATTACCTTTGCTGCAGCAAGTACTGAGCCATTCTTATTTGTCCAGGGGATCCTGAAATAGTTATAATTCTGTCAGTCGCCCCAGGTAAGGCTTCGTCTATTTGAATTCCTGCCCCGGATTCTCCTCTTATTCTACGAATTCGAGTACCGCCTTTTCCGATGATGGCTCCAGCGTACTACAATATTAAACCATTGATTATCAACTCCAATTCATGGATTAAAAATTTCAACCACTTCGAACGATTAAAAATTACGTTAAATAATACTTATAGTCGAAGTACCAACCTCTTTCGGAATGGTAACTTGAGTGCTAGTTTGCTCTTCGAAATCCCCATTATAGCCATTGTATCTACCACTACCACCACCTACGGGTCCCCCTCCACCGCCTCCTCCTCCACCTAAACATTCATATTGTTGGTAACTATTGGAAAGAACTTCGTCACAATACAATGACTGATTAATAGAAGGCTTACGGCCTCCAGTGCCTCGTCTCGCACCCATACCACGATTACTTCCACCTGGTCCACCATCTCGTAGACCTCCTCTTGGCGGGGGCGGTCCACGGGGTCCAGGGCCTGGGCCACCCATCATCATTCCTCCTCCCATAAATCTTCTGCCATGGTATCGTTCATCTCGTTCGGGGCCGTGGCCATAGCCACCTCGGGCTTCACCGTATCCACCATACTGGGAGGCATATAGCTCATCAAAATTGTGGGGATCAAAATACTCCGCAGGTCCTTTAATAGGGCTCTAAAAACGCATTTATCTTTTTAAACCCACTAAGAGAAGAGGTACAACATTTCAGGGGAATTTGGCGTAGCTTACCTCATTAGCAACGTCATTCAATTGCTTAATAGTGTCAACCAATGCATCTACAGGTCCGGAAATAGCAACTACTCTATCTGTACTATGGGGGCAACAATTTGTATAAATTTTAATCTGACATCGATTCCCCTGCAACAAAAGGTAATTCATTTTCAATAAACAGTGATTTAATAAGTAAAATTGATTCTAAATGAAAAAGGCAAGTATTCAAGTCTAAAACTTACCTCCCGTAATTCTTTAATTTTGGCTCCACCTTTCCCAATAATGCAACCAACTTGGGTATGGTGAAACAGAACTCTGAGCTCAATTCCTTCAGATCCATCATTGCTACCGCTTCCTCCCCCACCTCCGCCTCGAGTTCGTTCCTTAAATCCCTTTAAATATGACCAAAGAAGATTAGATTCTGGGCACCAGTAAACTTTTGTACATTACATAACTTAGTAGACTAAAAAAAGCTCACTTCTTCAATAAGAGGCACGACTTGATTTAAAACCTTCATGGTGGTCTCCATCTCATCTGCCGAAATGGAAATGACCCTATACACACGAAACTACAATTAGTTTTCACATGATGGACGGATTGCATTAAAAACTATGAAAAGATATCTGACTAAAAAAATCTTAAAATATACACAAAGATGTAGGATTTTGGAAGAAACTTTTTACAGAGTAACAAACTACGTGTAACTTCAAAAAAAGTAGTTGGGAATGTCGTATAGTGTAAAATCAAGAGCAAAAGAGTGCTGCCAGATTTAACTAAAACCTAATATAACGTGTAAACTGAACTTTATAGTGAATTTATAGGGGCGGGAGTTACCGTTCAGGGCCAGGGCAATCGGGGACACTGATCGTGGCTTTGTTCTATAGATTGTCAGGGCGGGGACAGGACACCAGTAGCCAGGGACCAAAAAAATACAAAATGTGGTCAATAATTAATAATTAGACAATCGAATATTGGATGTTGTTTGTAGAGTTGTAACAAATGTTTTTTTACAGATCTGAGATGATCATACACCAAATCAATCATAAATCATCCATTACGATCATTTATATGTTGTTAATACCACGTGAAAGAAACAGTAGCCGTAACTTCTGCTCTTAAACCGTATTTAAAACACTCAAAACTACAAAGTAAACTTTTTTGCGTATTCTGTACCTCTGATCGCAATCGGGTGATGTTGCTGCCACCTTTTCCAATTACGGAACCGGCAACCTATAATACAGGAATAATTATGAGCATTTTTAAAATTCGCAAATATTAGACAGGAAGAAATGCGAACAAAACTATAAAAACATTTCGTTACTCGGGAGGGGATTAGTAGACGTATTTCGCAGCCAATGTCCTTGGCTCTCTTATGTGGTGATGCCATATCTGCTTCAGCGTCAGCTCCTCGTTTCATCCCTGTAATAAAATGTATTTTAAATTCAAATGATTGTCATTTTTGAAATAAAATGTGAGACTGAGCTGCAACGCAAGAATATTAATCAACAACAGTTCAAATATCAAAACCAAAGAAAGGCAAACAGTGAACATTTTACAGAATAGCTATTCAAACTTTTTTATTGAAAAGCCCTCAAGCAAACACACTGCTATTAGAGAACTCCAGTTATCTGTGGTTGTCGTTAACTAACCCTTAAATCTAAATCACATACGATTTTTTTTCAGATATTAGAGACCAGACTACTAAATTAAATTAGTGAATCTTAGATACACATTTTTTATCAGGGAAAATTTCAGGTAGCCACAAAAGAGGAGTTTTACTGCGAATCTACTTTGTGAAAACAAAAAATCCATGAGATCAAAATTAAGTCGGTTAGTGCTATGAGATTAAGCAATTGGAATATAAATTGTTTAAAAGATTAAAGATCGTACTTTGCAAAGAATACTTTTCTCACCTGGAACATTACAGACATGAAAAGAGCATGAAGAAGCACACCCCAAACGAAGTAAAATGTATTGCCCGAAGAGTTATTGAAGAAACTTGAAAAGACCCGTGTGAATTAATCCACCACCGTTTTTATAGTTAGAAACTTCTTCAAAATCTGACAACTTCAGGAGTAGTTTCAGCTTTTCCCTCACGACTCACACAATGCCAGCTACAGACAATCAACAATTATGAGACAATGACAACGAGATGGCCGTTCTGCGTGCAACGGTGACGGTCCCACAACATAATGGATTTCCCTTAATTCAACATTAATGCCAATACGGATTAGCAGCTACGATCACAAGGAAAAATTATAAACTAAAACAATATAAACCCATCCTCCACAACAAAAATCACTTAAATAACTAATCTACAGTTGCTAGTGACTAGTGAGTAGTCTCATCGTGTATTTTCGTCAGTGCATCTAGCGTGAGCGTCTCTTCTGACATTGACACAAAAGAACACAGCTAGTTATGGACCACAAAAAGTAAAAACTATCTACTACCCGGAATAGTTTGCAACTGAACAGAAGCAGGAAAAGCATCCAACTTTATAGAAATAAATATTTACTTCAAAATTTGTCATGGCCCCTGACGCCGATACGTTGAATATAATGGACATGGACATAAATGTGAAATGAAAGGTCGAGCAATCTTATCGAAGTCGGCTAACGTTAAAGCTACATTCTAGCAAGATGGAAATGAGCTTGGGATGCCTAAAAACTGAACTGCACATTATCTAAAACTATCCATTCCCACCTTAGTTGTTTGGGTCACACTTGAAACCAGCTTTGACATTCGACTTTCTTTCCCTGCTTATCACCTCAACTTGAAGTCAACAAAATATCCAAACTGACCTTGAAAACTGAGAAATGTGGATCCTGTTGGAGGTCAAATCAAAAGTAGGAAATGGTCACATGCACGTTCATTCAAAATAATCTTAACAATAGTGAACAAAAAATACTGAAATTCTCTTTACTCGATAAAAGAAGCGGTTCAATGTTCAAAGTGATTACAAAAGATTCGTCTACTTGATACTTCAACAAGCGAGATTGAAACCAACTTAAATTATTTACCCAGATTACTAAATTGTTAATTAAATTACCTTGTTGTTGTCAATAAAGTCGACACAGTTCCGAGGTCTCGTAGTAATTTTATTTTTCCGACAAAACTTGTGAAATTCGTGTTCCCCGCTTCATTCAGCTACGCTTCTTTTTCTCACTCTAAACTTTATGGTTCAGCAATGCTTCTGTTTATTTTGAATTCGACATTTTGGTACGAATTTTTATAGCCAAGAGCTAAAGTTCAGGCGTGTGCACTGACAACGCGGTTTTTTCGTAAAAAACCACGGCGTCGATAGAGAATCTAAAATGTTACCTAATTTCTTTAAATTAATTTTTTTTTCATTGATTAGAAATTCCGGGGAATTTTTTTTACGCTGTTTAATTTTTTCCAGTGGTCGGTAGAAAAAGACCTAAACGCCGTCACCGTCAGTTTTTAAACGACGCATATGTCTACTATGATTGTGAGTGAGCAGCCAGAGCCATAAAACAAAACAAAGACAAATTGAACGCAGTTGCAGAAAAACCTCACTATATGAGGCAACAGTGAAGGAAATTGAGATTGGGGATTGGGAAAACTGAAATGAAATTAGGATTTACCTTTAGCCATCCGTACTCGTTAGATGTCGTATGGCTTCCCTTTTACAATCCGTAATCCGTATTTACTTGCTTGCATGAATTGTATTGTATTACACAATTTCGTACTAAATTTTTCCCAAAAGGGTATTATTTATTGAAAACAAAGGGAGTGTAGCCTAATCACTCTTGCAGTTTTTAGTCGCTTGCATTGTTAAGGATGATTATTTTAAAAAGACTGTGCTTTGAAGCAAGGCCAAAGTTTTTGTTTTAGCTACAAAAGTAAGGATAAAAGAAAACTTGGTTTATTGTACGGAAAGATTCCTTAGAGAAGTGAACGAGCAATTATTCACGAGAAAAATTGCTGTACTGCAACCCAAAGAATGTAACTAAAGCTAGCAAGTTAATTGAAAAGATAATTCCCTCATTGGAGCAATAATCGTGCCTTTGAACTGCAAACACATGTTCACTAGACTTGAAGAGTTTTGCTGCTCATACTTCCTGGCAAGTGGTAGTGTAAAGACAGAATTGCGGGTCTTAGGAATCTTGTTTTCTAAAAAGTCTCTCCTGTGAATCGTGAGATACGTGCAATGGGAAAGAAGCCAATGATCTCTGTTTAAATTGCAGGCAGTCAACCTGAGTCTTTAGACGTCTTGCAGGATCATGTTAATGTTTTGTTATTTATGTTTCCAACTCAAGGTATGATAATAGACCCGTCTCGTTCACTTCACTCATATTGCGAGCAGATGTGGTAATAAAATATTCCAGTCTATGGTCTTTCTTTATACGTAAGTAGAACCAGCTAAAAGTAAAATTGAGGAAACTGCATGCTATATAGCTGCAGCTAATGCATTTAAAAGTTAAATGGGAAATGGAATTACCCAAACCCATGTGCTGAATGATTGTGACTATTGTTATTTAAAAATGAGAAAGCCAGTTAGAATAAAGATTTCTTTCCTTCGAAATTCATTTAATGGGATGGTCTCTTATAGTAGTAATATATAATTTTAATTTATGATGACAGTTAGAAATTGAAGAGAAAAAAGGCCGCACATTTCATCTGGTTTCGTTTACTTCCGTAATTAATAACAAGTATCCTCAAGTGGTTCGTGTACTGTCCTGATCCGCGTAAAAATAGAGCACTTTTATTATTGCAATGCACTCTCTCCATCCATATTCGTTCTCCATTTTATCCAGCAAGGTTTCATGGCATCAGATAGTCATTGTTTTTGCGAATTCCTCTATTGGCAGCCTCCCGCACTGCAGCATATTGAGCTCTTATGCTAATGTTATTCTTTACCTGATCTGGATTCCGGGTATATGTGCGTGGTTCCCGAAAGGATCCACTACTTCTGTAACCTGAAGAAGACGAAGAGGATGGTGGCTCCCGTAGAAAAGCTTTTGTGTTCACGTCCGTCCTAACTTTGGCTCCAGCAAAGTCAGACAAAAGTGCGGATGTCGTCGCAGATAGATGTTCGGGAGATTTAGCGCATGAAAATGGCACGGGCTCATCTAAATCTCGATAAATTGACTTTATTTTGTTGGTCACCAGACTTGTTCCAGTTGACCGGGGTCCATAGGCCGACAATGAATTCCCTCCATGACCTCTATAAGCTTTTCGTCGAACCAAGTGGTCAAGTTCATCATCATCGTCCGCTACTGAGATGGGAGTTGTAGCTCGAGTAACCCGCTCAGTAGGAGTTCTAGGGGGACCGTAAATGCGCTCAAAATCATAATTCTTAAAGTAGTTGGAAGCAGTCATCGGTTGATAAGCAGGCTTAGAGGATGAAACCCGCTGTAGTGCAGATTCTGCATCTCGACGGATTCGACGAGTTGTGGCTGAAAACTCGTCCAGTTCGGGACTATCGCACAAATCTTCGACAAAACGGCTGGCTCTTTGTGCTGGGGAGCGGATTGGAACATATTCTTCCTCTTCATCATCTAAGTCTAGGGCACTGGTGTGGTAAGTTGGTCTTGGGCTGGGTTGCAAGTAAATCACTCGTTGTCCAGGATGGCTTGATTGAGGAACAATTTGGTAGCCAAAGGGAACTGGAGATGTTGCCACTGGAATTAGAAGTACAATTATGTTTCCTTAAAGCCACATTGAATAGATTATACTGATTTTCGCGGCATTCGTTTTATTTTGTTTGCTATAGCTTGGAGATTAAAAAAACTTCAACTAAATAAACTAAAGAAAAGTAAGTATCATTAAAATTTTTATGAAAAGTACAATTTTGAATTTCTCTCTCTGCATACATATTTGGTGACTAAAGGTAAAGCAAAATAATGAAAAATTGCATAGTCCTATGTTGCAGTTGTGCTTTTATTGTGTGTTTGATTCTTCACCTTTTTGTGACAAAATAATTGCATATTCTTTATGTTTTTTCCATTAAGCTGTACACTCATTTACCACTAATCTACACCCGTAGGAAGTTGGATTTTGTATCGGCGAGACTTTGGCTTTACTCAAATTGAGGACTATGTTAATGGTGCATAAGTTATTGCAGGTGGGTTTTGGAACTAAATGATTTATGAAAATCCTCTTACCTTGATATGGTAGCATGCTGCCTAAGATGAATTTTCAAAAACTTTAGAACTTCCAAGTAAGGAGCTCACTACGAACGCACAGTAAAAAAACTAATGAAACACCTGCGCCCTCATGCTGTAATGGAAACAAATTTCAGACTGGACTCATTTAATTCCTGTCACCAACTAACTACACAGCCTGGAACCTACACTGTATAGTTGTAGTCAGTTAGAAATCAATGTTGTTTCAGTCTTTTGTCCGGAAACAAGTAAGTCCTACAGCAGCTAGTGTACTTTTCGTTCGTCAAACAATATGAAAGTTAACAAGGATACTAACTGAAGGCTGTATCCTCAGTTATGTTATTTTGCTCTAGCCAATTGGAGGATTCGTTAAAACTAACTGACTACACTAGGTAGACAGTGAAAGTTAGTGAGTAAGTAGTCAATTGGCGTGTGCAGTCAGAAAGTAAAGCACAGGATTTCAGAAGGGCTGCTTGCCTTCACATGTAAAACTACAAAAATGTATATAATGCAAGGATAAATAATGTTCCATGTGGATTTGCAAAGCTTTTCAACTTGGATAACCCACAGTAGTTATCGTATGCTTAGTATGGCTTTGGCTTTACGAATCCATTCATATAGTCCACGAGAAATGTTCAACAACCAGAACAGTGAAGATTTCACAGTCAGTACAATATTGTAGCATCACAACATGAGAAAATCTTTATTTTTAATTTTGGCTTCCATTCAATTTAAGTTCAACTTGAGCCCACAGACACTACAGCTTTGCTATTAGCCTATCATTCCCTTTTGGCTAAAAGAGCACGTAACGTGTACAAACGCAAGTTTTAGTGTCTTTTTGTAGTCTTTACGTTTCCTATGTGCGAGATTTCCTACTCGTGTGCCACATTATGATTGCAATAAATTTATGAATAAATCTACTTTTAGGACGCTACTGCTGTTTTTAAAAACTACGCTTAGTTAGATAAATCAATGTTAACTTAGATCAAGTGCTAAATGCTTTGGCAGAAGCAATTGCACATGTTTTTTCGTCATTTGTTGAAATTTTTGGGAACATGCTAAGTAAAAGTTTATGGCGCAATGTTAACGGCAGTTTGATGAGTTATGATGTAACAGGGATGATTCTATATGGACATATAGCTAATAGATACTAGATAAGTTCGTCTGTTTCTGCGGAAGTTAAAGTTTATTATGGCAATGTGCATAGTTTAAAGCTCGAAATCTTTTCTAGATGCTAACTAACTTGATGCATGTGAGATGTGGCTTCAATTTAAAGAATAAGTACAGTACTAGAGAATTTATATTTATAACTAACCACCATGCGCTCAGCCTACTAGTGGTTTGTTAAAGAAAGCTCCAAGAATCTGATGCGTGGGAAACATACTTGACCTAGTAAAATCCAATAGGTCATTTCTCTCTGTGCCTATGTAATGAACACAGTAGTAGTGATCTGTTGTTTTTTCAGGTCCACGAGGCCAGTGCCAGTATTAAATATGTTACAGTTACCACAGGATATTGTGGTACCCAAATTCATGCAACAAGGAGAATACACTACTGTTGGTGTATTGCAATGTTTTTTTTTCAATTTTTCAAAACTCTTTTAATACACAAAGGAGTAGTTACTAGTTAGACTTACGAGATTTCAATTATAGCTTGGCAAAATAAATTGTTCTGTGCGTTTTATTTTTCTAACTTGCTTGCATTCTGAGATTGCTATTGCTGACTGTTTGAGAAAAAAACTGTTATGCTACATTACCTTGAAACAAAGTATGCAATCCTGGGAAATGAATAGCAGTACTGATGGTTCTTTTATTCTTTTTCTTGCAGCTGTACCAAACTATGCACTAATTGGAAATAGTAAAAGACATGATAGCATGCATAGAATATCGTGACTTTAGATTCTTTTATTGTGGGTAAAATGGGAGACCTGGAGGGATTGCAAATAGACCTGGCAATGACTGAAAAACGACAAAAGTTCATGAGTTTTGCTGTCTGAACCTCTGGGAGAAAAACATAGAGATGAATGTGTTGGTATTACTTTTCTATACATTATTTTAGTGCATCGTATGAATGATTTTGATGGAAGCCGTTTTGGCATCATCAACATGTAGCTGTCACACAAGTCGTTAATTTTGCGAACAAAGGAGCGGAAGCTAATATGTAACCGTGTTCCAAGGATATAACAAGAAAGTACTTCAGTGCAATGCTAATTTTTTATTCCCAATGAGCTACAAATAGATTTTTGTGTCTGTAAAAATATTTTTTACTTTCATAAAGCACGGTATAAATATTATTACAAATGTGTAATCAATAATTTAATATAATTATAATAATTCAGGAATAGTGTTTGGTAGATCCTAAACCATGCACACGGGATTGCTATTGATGAATAGACTTCATGAATGGACTTCTATTGATCCGTTTCCCAATAGTTTCCACATGGTAGCCGATTTTAGTTAGCATTTCATGATTCAAGATTTTCCGTCCATCAAACAAAAAGGCAGGTTTCAACATGGAGTTGTAAATGTTGTCATAATTTAGATCCTATAGATCAAGCCATAGTCAGTGCTTATTTATTATTATCAAGCACAAGCATTATGTACACCATAAAAAGGAACACACTTACAATGAATTCATCCCATTCAGTGCAAATTACCACAGCATGCGCTCCTGCTGCCGCTTCATACGGGCTAGAAAAAATTTTTACTTGTGTTTTCACACGTTCAGGGTCGTCAGTTACCCAACAAGATGTCAAGTCTGTCATAATCTGAGCTGGCTCCACCTAGTTAGTTAATAATACAATTATGGGTTTACGTTTACAATTCCATAGTCAGTCTGCGCAACAAAAGAGATACACCAAGTCAGCTAACTAAAAAATACCTTTGGATCATAAATATGTAGATTGGCTCCTTCTTCTAGCAAATACTTGCACACATAGATAGCGGGCGACTCACGTGTGTCTCCCGTATTCTTCTTAAAAGCGAAACCAAACATTGCAATATTCTTGTCCGTGATTGTATTGAAGAGTCGTTCAACCACTCGAGCAGCAAAGCGAGATTTTTGATACTCGTTCATGTCGATGACCTATCATCAATAAGGAAATACATCAGTTCAAACTCTACAACAAAAAGCTACCTAAAAAAACTACACATAATAGTAGTCAGTCAAACTATTCACTTTTTTCTCTTTCTGGCTCTATTACATCGTTAGTGCAACAAAGCAGACAATAGAGCAAAGAAAGAATAGATAGGTAGTACATAATGTGCTCCTATTGTGTAGTTAGCGCTTGAGGGAAAGGAATTATCACAGACAGGGAAAAATGAGCTAACCGTAACTATCCATGCATACCTGCTGCCAATACGACGCAACTTCAGGAAGGTTCAGACATTCACTAATGTATACGAGGTTGAGTAGATCTTTCTGAAAACAAGAGCCTCCAAAACCCACAGAGGCTTGAAGAAACTTGGAGCCGATTCTGGAATCCGTTCCCACGGCTTGGCTCACTTCCGATACGTCAGCTCCTGTGGCCTCACAAATGGCAGACATGGCATTAATGCTGGAAATCCTTTGGGCAAGGAATGCATTTGCTGCCTACAAGTATTGGACAACATGTTTTACAATGAACGAAAATAGTTTTTGCATAATATAGGACTTGAAAAAATATTACAGCATTAACATACCAATTTGGACAGTTCGGAAGACCATGTATTAGTGGTGATGATTTTCTCCCGAGGAATCCAATGGGAGTAAACCCATATTAACTCTTCAAGAGCTTTTTGCCCTTCTATGCTGTTTTCAGCACCAATTAAAACTCTATCCGGGTTTAAGAGGTCATTTACAGCAGTGCCTTCGGCGAGGAATTCTGGATTCGAGAGAACCTATGCATTTTAAAGATTAGTTTATTACATGCGCCGGGATTGGGTTTGGTTTGGGCCGTTGAAATATTATTACTTGGAATTGGACATCTGGACGAGTATTTGCTTTCAGAATACTGATGATGCTATCAGCTGCATGAACTGGTACAGTGCTTTTCTCGACCACTATTTTATTTCCTGAGCAAACGGATGCGATTTTCCGAGAACAGGATTCCACGTATTTTAAGTCAGCTGCTCTGCCCTATAGTTACATTTGGAAAAGGAAAATTGGAATTAAAAAACGCTGTATATTAATTAACTCATTTGTAAGTTATTTGCAGCATGCATAAGTTCCTATACCTTCCCAACACCAAAAGTTTTTGTAGGAGTGTTAACACTGATAAAGATCAAATCCGCATCTTTTATGGCAGGATCCAGATTTGTAGTGAAAAATAAATTTTTCCCTCTACAATGTTTCACAATCTCATCTAAGCCGGGCTGAAAACATTTGTAAGTTAATGATAATGTATACTTTTATGACCTCTTACTCACAATGTATTTCTTGTGGTAAACAATAGCTTTCATTGAAGGCTATACTTCATGCACAAACAAATAACACACAGTAAGCCTTTACTTCGTAAATGGGAAGTTTCTCAGAATTCCATTGCTCTATTCTGTCTCCATTACGATCACATACAGTGACTTGAATGTCTGGACATTTGTATGCTATCAAACTACATGTGGGACCACCAACATATCCTGCGCCAATGCAGCAAATTTTTTTTATCACCATGATGCTTCCGTTCCGTTTTTTATGTATTGCTGCCTGTTATGAGACCCATAAAACAAATATTTGACTTTTGTAATATTACGAAATTTTGCGTTAGGAGAGATGGTGCATTGGTTCAATACTATTTACTAACACTTTAGGTAACAACTTACCTACCAATCCTGTGTGGAGTCCGAGTTCAACGTGAGATTAGGACAATGCACGAACTATAGGATAAAGTACACGGTTGTTGACTGGCCAATGCCTTCTAACTAACTAACTGAAAAATCCTCATCTCTAGCTCTTTCATGTCATCCCTTTCTGCAATATACAATAAGAATTAAGTCGGGATTCTATAGTTAAACCGACTATATAGTGATAGTGATACATGGCGGCTCCATGCATCACCACAACAAGCAGGGTGATAAAATGTGATGCTGTATTGTTTACATTAACTAACTAACTACTTGTAAAGGGTTTGTGTTCGCTAAATTTCAGTATTAAAGGATCAAACAATTTTTATGGACTTTCAATCAATTGTAATCAGCTTGCATCATCATGTACGCGCACGAAATTATTGTGAGGATTTCTCATTTGACGTAGACTAGAGTGACTAGAGACAGGTGGAATTTTTGTACGTCTGTGGTAATCTTATATAAACACAACTTTTTATAAAATATTGTGGGTGAGGACACAAAGTTTTTTACCGCAGTATTTTAGTTTATAATTCGACACTTTAGTTTTATATATATAGCTTCCATGCTACCAATGCGTCATTTTACTGCAATGTGGCAATAACTGATGTATTATGAATGGTTTTAATTTGCTCACATTGTTAAAACTGTATTATATTTGTAGTTTACTTTTAGCAAAGTGTGCCTGTTAGGAAGTTAGTAGTTTGGTGAATTTAAATAACTACTGAACTTTCCCGGTTTCGGGGACAAAGTTTACCGAATTGACCCGATTACTACCGCTATTTCCCTATGCACATTTTTCTGTCATATTTTTAGTTTATCATTTTTATTTACAAATGCAAAACTTAGATAGTTTAATTTGAATTGTTATGCTGTGGATGAATTAGTACTTATACTGTTAACTTTGGTAATTTTCACTAACTTTTCTTATTCTACATTATTTAGACTTGGTTTTGGACTCTGAGTTCACTTAAACAATAGTCAAAGAAAATTGCGTAGAGATGTATTGTGGTGGGATGATTAATGACCATTAGATATCCATTTCCAAAAGACCAATGATTATCTTATCGTTGCTTTCAACTCGTGATTCTTGATAAATACGTGTCAAATTTTTTGAGCAACCAACCTAAATGAGCAGTATAACTTCTGGTAAAACAAAGCTACTAATGCATACCTTAATTACAAACTGCATAGTGATGTGCGCTCCAAATATTTTCGCTAAATGTGCGGGAACAAAGCAAGCATTCTATCAGACTATTGTGTTACAACTAACACAAAATTACCATCATTAGATAGAGTGCATAAGCAATGAGTGTTTAACCTTGAAACTGACCAAATGTTAATCATCATGCAAGAAAATGTGTTGCATTCTCTATAGTTTCAAAATAAAATCTTAACGCAGCTTAATGAAACTATAATGTAAGCTGCTATGCCTTCGCAGTATAATAATATATTTTGTCGAACTGAAAAATCATCTGATACTACAACTGTACGCATAACAATAATAAATTGTCCATCACGTTACTTGTCCTAAGTAAATACTATTGGCTAACTAACTTGTCTCTCCCGTCCGTTCATTTAAAGGCCTTTTTTGTGGGATTCCACAATGTTAACGTGCCTGCACACATGCATTATGGATACATTTTTGATGGTATAAACTTCTATACAGTCACAATAAGTTCAGTTAGTTAGTTAGTTACTGGAATTCACAGAGTATCAAGCAGTACATTACATATGGGAAGTTCCAGCCAAGTATGTTGCATGTATAGAAAGTGTGTGAAGAGAAGACTGAGGAGTCCTATCTTCTCATTGAATTGATTACGTTGGATTGCTCAAGGACGCAGACGAGGTAAAAACTTGTGCCACTCAAGTTACAGTATAGGTAGGAAACTTGCAAGCGATTATCGCTCAAAAAGTGCTACTTCATCGATTACTGGATAAAGTCTCGTCTTTTTAATCGTCGTAGTGGTGGAAGTTAAGAAATCCAACTCATCTTTAATTTTCCATTAGTTAAGGAGCACTTGATTTAGTTACTGTCGTTAGGCGATTATTTGGACTTTTCAAAGCACCATTCGTTTTTGTCAGGTTGGTTTAATTGAGTTTATGATTTTGTTTGAGAACTTAATTTACTGAATCACTAATTGTTGCCTAATTAGCTGACTTTGTATATTCTTGCAGTTTAGATTGTAATCAACGGTTTGTTCGTGAGTAGCAATGAGTCCTAATAAATTTGCACTCAAGGAGGTGGAGAGTCATGTGGATAAAAAGTCTTGCTGGATTGTTATTCACAACAATGTGTACGATGTCACGAAATTTCTGGAAGAGGTTTGTTTTGTTAATTGATAATCTGGGGTCCCTCTTTAGTTAGTTGGTTAGGGGTGGTGATCGATTTTTTTGGATCTATATGGTTTATTTCGTTGCTTTAAATATGTTAATGTTTTGAATTTTCAGCACCCTGGAGGTGAAGAAGTCTTGTTAGAACAAGCAGGAAAAGACGCGACCGAAAATTTCGAAGATATTGGACACTCCACTGATGCTAGAACTATGATGAAAGATTATATGGTTGGCGAGCTAAATGATGAAGATAAAACAGATCGTGAAGACAAAGGAGCCAAAAAATGGGGGGAAGATGATTCTCCAGAAAATGCTGGGTGGGGAAAAGTTAACGATAATTTATTGTAATTTGATGTAACACAGAATAGACGAAAATATTGAAAAACTGTGATATTTCCTTGCAGCTCATGGAAAACGTGGTTGATTCCAATTGCTCTAGCATTGACAGCTTCTTTGATTTTCCGTTTCTTTTTTATCGGGAGGAATTAAATGGGAATGGAAAGCCGCTGCTGTGTAAACTTCTAAATTGACTTCCACCACTTTGCTACCTACTCCAGAGTTCTACACAAATACTATGTTATTATTTTTTGAAACTTAGATTGGACTTTTCGTGATATGAATTCGTCTGATGTTGACGTTCGTCTATTTTTTGAATACTTTTTAGTCTTTATTTCAGCATGCGTCTTTATTGTTAGGAATTAATCGTGTAATCAGTATGTTTGAATATGTGGCTCAATTTCTTTATCAGTTTAGTAATATGTTCTAAAGTTTTTGTATGTGAATTTAATTTGGAAGCCTGCATAATTTGCAGCTTTTAAATTCTTCATTTTAACGATAGTTTTGGGCAATCCTGTTCAATTCTTCTTAAATTCGTTCGTCTGTGGTGCATTTGTCACATAAAGCGTAAACAAGGGACCTAAAATATTTACCGTGAATTATTTCATGATATACTAACTAATATTAGAAAACATTTTAATCGTAGATTACAAATAATTTTGGCACAAGATGCTATTCTGCGAAATTTGAAATATTACTATCCATCTACTAACTAACTTAGTATGAATCGAGTGCGATAAAATCCTGTGAAATGAGTCAGTGTAGTATGCGAATAGAAATAATAGTGATTTCATGCTAAAAGTTAACAATCAATGTGAGTTTATTAATTGGCATGTCATGCAATAAAAATCACAGCTTTTAAACGTACACTTATAATCGTTTTTGAATTGCATGTGACTGCAACATTTTTCTGTTCGTTATTTTCTACTAAACAAACGAAGAAACCGTAGCCCAAACTTACACACAACTTATAAAATAAAAAAATCATAGATGCTAGCATATTCTTACAAAACATAGTGTAAAACTTATAGCAGTTTTGTGGGTAACTTCTTTTCACAATTTTATTATGCATCAACAGACTTTTTTTAGAGATAAAGCCTACTCTTGGTCTTTGCTAGTTTTACATCCTGATCCTCGTCTACCGGGACTACGTGCAGCATAGTTTGTAGGCTATTGTTGAGTGCGTCCATACAAAAGCCCAACTTTTGATTGAACCTCCCTGCATTCGCAAAAAAATATTTACCAGTTGTTAGTTTTAAATGTAGACCTAGAAACACAATAAAGTATGCTCTGCTTATAAAATCACCTGGCATTTTGTCTCTGAATCGGATGAACACCAGGTAAAACACAAGGCCGACAAAAATAAATACAACCGTGTACAAATGCTCCCATTGTGGATTATCAATAATGAGGGCAGAAATTAAAAATACTGCAGACAGTGCAACAATGGCTGGAATGACTAGGGGCACCTACAAATCCACATTTCCGACCGACATATTAGATTCACAAACTTTTCTATGCATTATTATGTAGGTACCGTCTCTAAAATGTATTTACCTTGAACGGCCGTGGTGCATTTGGCATAGTATACCGTAGACGGATTACGGTTGCAGCTGTAGCGCCGTAGAAAATCCATGCCGCAAATCCAAAAAAATCGATCAGCCGTTCTATTGGCAAAGACAATGCAAGGAGCAGAGAAAGTAGTCCCTGCAAAATTTTGAACGATCCAAAAGATTAAAAGTGATTTCCCATACGTAACATGGTACATGTAGGGTACAAAATATTCCTGGAAAACTGCCTGATTCAATACAGAGATCGCACTCACATTAAATATTAATGCCACGGTTGGCACTCGCCGTTTCACATGGATATAAGACATGCATCTTAAAAGATGCCCTTCCCGAGCTGCTGCGTACCCAAGTCTGCATAATAAGATGAGAGGTGAAAGGAGAATAAAATGAGATTAGTTAGACTCCGAGGCGAAAGAGGCAAAACTGACTGAGCGACTGACAGAATACGAAATAAGATGATGATGATGTTAGTAACTTGAGGATTTTACCTTCCAGCGGCAAAATGAGTGCCATTAGCAGATCCAAATGTGGAAAGAACAACAGATAGTGGCATTAGGAAAGCAAACCATCCAAGAATCCCTTTTCCATAGTCCTATAAATTTTTCAGAATTTTAAACACGTTTCTAGCTTTGTATCGAGTGACTTGATATTATAACCAGAGAGGTGGGATGCATGAAATGAATACAATAACATTTTGTATATATTCATTCCATGCATAAAGCATATGGTGAAGAAAGTAAACGAAATTTGTTGTGTGCAATTTTGAACGTTTCAAAATATATGAAATGCACAATAACATTGCATGCAGGCTTATAAAAGGTGCTTGTTTCGCAAAATAAGCGTTCAGCATATGAATTTAAAAATCTTACGTTTGCTAAAGCACTGCTGAGGATCATTTGTTCAGGTGTCAGAACAGTTAGAAATGCAATGATGAGCAACACGTAACAAGAAGTTACTAAAGGAATCGCTATGAGAATTGCCAATGGGAGATTTCTGTGGGTGAAAAAAATTGGGGTAAAACTGTAAAGTTGTCAAGGCTCAAAAATATTCTCCGCATCAGCAAAATCAGTTTTCTGTTTTAACTATATACCTGTATGGATGTTTCAGCTCTTCAATTACATAGTTTAAATTGTTCCTAAATACAATGCATTTGTATTTAATTGCACTTTATGAAAATTTTGATCTATTATATATCAAAATAGATTTTTACATACCATCCGTCAAATGCCCATAAGCCTTGGTAGGTAGCGAGAGCTAATTTCCCAAATTGCCAATTGCTTCCATTGAAATTTAATTTCAAATTGTCCGTTTTTCCTAAAAATGCATAGGAATACAAAATGTGACTTCTAAAATGTGATTTTCTTTTTTAAAAACCTTTTACTTACCGATACACAAGTTGTAAGCCCCAGAAACTATAATGACTAGAATGGCCCCTAACTTGATAGCAGTTAATACATTTTGTACAGTGGTTGCCAACTCTGTGCTCACGCAGCTAATAATAACAATTACAACTGCAAAAAAAACACATAATCAAATCTTCTCAACCGATTCATTTCTCCCATCAGTGTAAAAAATTGTTCGCATTGTTAAAAAATGTGCATACCTACCGATAGCAATAGCAGCAATCAATTCAACGAGCCATTTATACTGTGAAATATCGTTCACGAATGGATCTATCGTATATTCTGCAAAAGCCAATGTAATAATGGCAACAGACGCTGGTTTCAGAACTAAAGTTGAAGTCCACATGAATAGAAATGCTGTGCCTGGTCCAAAGGCTGCCATGAGGTATGTGTACTCTCCTCCATTTTTGGGGCAAACTGATGCTAACTCAATGTATGAGATTGCACCTGTAAAATCCGAATTCCACACATTGAATGTATTATCGAAAAAACTTTTGACACTCATCCCACAAATGAAATGATTTAATTTACCCAGCATTGACAGCATTCCACAAGATAGCCAAATTATAATACTCAACCAAACCGAGCCTGTCAGTTGTAATACAATTCCAGGTGTGACGAAAATTCCAGATCCTTGAATTTAATGATTTTATTGGAGTTTTATACTATGCTTACTAATAGTTAGATAATGGCAGCTAAATAGCTATAATACTCTATTAGTTCAAAGTGGTTCATAGAGCATTTTTTACCAATGATAGTTCCCACAATTAAGGCTGTTGCACTGACCAATCCAACATTTCGCTCAAGCATCGTAGATTCGCCTAAGGGATGAGACTTTGACACACTACCACTCAACATGCACTCGGATTCCTCATTACTGTTGAAAACGGTTTCTTCTGACGCGTCTATCGCGGGCTCAAATAGCCCACTTTCTGAATCCATGCTGGTTTTGTTTGCAAAAAAGTGAAGACTACGATATGATAATGTTAAGACTGAAAGTCACCAATAATTTTGCTGGAAATCATGCTGGAAAGAGTTTTATTTCCAATTGGATGCAGAAATCCTAACTTGTAACTAATTGGTTGAAAGCCCAACGAGTTGGCTTTTAAATGGAAACAGTGGACTCGAATTTCGGATGAAACTGGATACTTTCATTCCATTAGTTCAAATATTTCTTGGGATGAATTCATAGCAACGATAGGAATACTGTTACATAAACGAGAATGAAAGAGTTTATCCATTTGTACCTAAGTAGTGGCCCAAATCTAGACTCCCTCAGTCTCAGTCGTCATAAAATAGTAAGATTTTTCTGCTTTTTCAATACAAAATCCTCATCTGTCACCACAGTTTTTTTAATCACTTCCTATCCTAATCTCATGTGTAGTTAGTTAGGATTAGGAACTTACAAGACGCAGTAAAATTATCTTATGCCTTGTAAAGGCATTTGACCTTTTGTTCACTCACAATAATATGGCCATGGTTCCTAACCTCGTCTCACTCAAAGTTATGACTAATGTATAACTGGATTCAACTGAATAAAACTCACTGAAATTGTGACGAGCAATGAAAAATCGGACCTTTAAAAAGGGACAGAAATGTTTTCTCAACTGACTATTTAAAATGTGAGCATCAACTGACTGAGCTCAAAACAGGTGTGTGCAATGGATATGCATTTTTTGTTTATTACGAAGCCGAAGGCGAAGTCAGGTAATTACCAACGGGAGCGCCCTATGCTGCACATGTTAAAGCTAAAATCACCTGAAAACGCAAGATGAAATTTGTGTTAGTAAACTCTGTTTGGAACGGG
>Ga0210040_10003204_pt1 | contig 22331 bp, 11 predicted proteins | sample CryGeyCG12114_NA_FD_185462 | JGI IMG/M metagenome (GOLD analysis project Ga0210040, IMG submission 185462) | Groundwater microbial communities from aquifer - Crystal Geyser CG19_WC_8/21/14_NA (SPAdes) (version 2) | ecosystem: Environmental > Aquatic > Deep subsurface > Groundwater | place: USA...
TGATTTGCCGAAGAGCATCCGAAGAGAAGCCGATCAGAAAACTGAAACTGTAAAGACAAACTTTCACCAAGTCCTATCGGATTGCCGATAGGAGACCAAAAAGCCGAAAGTCTAAAGACACCTTTACTTATTGAAAGGCAGAGGCAACTTGTATTTTCTTTGCTTAATGCTATACTCACTTTACATACTTTCTGATAAAGAAAACAAAGCACACATGAGGCCTCAAAATTTTGGCTAAAAGAGCCGTTCTGCGGGTACAGTAGCCTTGCATATCTCCAGCTGATTCATTCGATTCCCGTCAAGTCGACTCCAGCAGTGGGCAGCATGGTCAAAATGGCAGTTGTGTTGGCACTTTTGATTGGTGGAGTCCAAAAGTGGGCGGCAACTACTGAGCCTCGTGTGCACAATTTGGAGAAGAAACGTGCAAGGAGATTGTACTTGCCAAGTGACTCTTTTTGACGTGCAACGTAATGTATCGTCAGACCTCTAGCGGTTTGCAACTCGACCGCTCGTGCCAGTGATTTCTGTCGGAGCTGAAGTTGTCGAATGTCGGGTAGAGCACACAGCAGAAAAAATCAAAATGGCCATGCCGTTCACTTTGCTATGCCAAGCGATCATAAGTCGTTTGTGTTGGCACTTTCGATTGGTCGAGCCCAAAAGTGGGCGGTGGCTACTGAGACTCTTGTGCAAATCTGGAGAAGAAACGTGCAAGGAGATTGTACTTGCAAAGTGACTCTTTCACATTGTCAACAATGAAGAAAGAACCGTTTTGCAGGTACAGTAGCCTTGCTCAAATCTCTGCTAGGTACTTCCGCTTCCAGTCAAATTGGGTAGCACTGGTAGCGTGGTCAGTCAGTTGGGTAGCAGTTGTGTTGGCACTTTCTATTGGTCGAGCTCAAAAGCGGCCAGCTTCTAAAGTAGACATGCATATTCAATTTGGAGAAGAAGCTTATTCGGTGATTGTGATTATCAAAAGTACGATTTCACATGAGGTTACATGTGAAAATTAAACAAAGTTTGAATTTTGAAATATAGTGAGATCTGAATAAGTAAAAATTTGCGTTGCCTCCAACTGCGGATAGGAAAATTGAATTTTTTGTTACTATGTTATGAATTTTTGTAAGTTGTATACGATAAACGTAGAAGTCTAAACTAACTGACTACAACTTTCAGTCGTAGAGATTACTCGTCTCAAACTTTAACCAATTTGCTATATATTTTTTTTATTGTGGACAAAGAAGCTCATGATCGTTCTGTGTATTGTTTATTCTTACTAAATATCACCTCGTAACTTCATGTTTGCATGTGGAGACCCCAAGTATGGTGTATTGGATACAGAGCTATAGGAAGGAAGACTTTTTGCAGCTTTTGCAGAGTCACACATTCCGTGTTGCCATTCATAAACACTGTTATGGAAGTTGGAGTGGGGGACGCCACTAGCTAAAGAGGCTTATCAGAGAGAAGTAATCTCAAATCTCGAATGAATGATGATCATGGTTTCTTTATGATGTCATTTTGTCTTTCGTGTGAATAAGTCACTTTGATCACTTCTAATTGCAAGATTGGTGGCCAAGGACTTGCTTGTGATAAGATGCTTAAGAAGGTCGTTTCTGTCATGTTACACTATGAAATATTTCTTTCATTCATTGGGCAGATATATATTGGGCTCTCTTGTGCTCCCTAACCAACCGTATTGTACTGGTTTGGATGAACTGCGTATGCGATTTTACGTGAATAATAATAGTTCATCTGTGTTCATGACCAATGAAGGTCTCATTTGTATTTAAAAAACGTGCCTGCTGAGTCTATACAGGATGTTGTATAGAAAACCAATCGTTACATTTTTAATAATAGTGACTAACTACTACTATATAGCTAGATACTAATGGGCTTAGTTAGTTGATAATAGGAAGGATGATGATGATAGCGCGATAATTTTGACACAAGATTAAAAAATGATAGCCTTCGTACATACAAGTGTTTAATTTCAGTTGACTAATGATGATGAAAAGATTATTGATTATTTTTCCGTGTTCATTCATCGTCCCTTGTATTGTCGTCGTGTTTTATATACATACACTCGATAATAATAGGAAATTAACTATTTTCCTGGCCAAGTTAATGATGAGTAGTTTGATCACAATGTCGTATGTCTTTTTCACATTGTGTTCGTTCGTGTACAGGTAGTTAGTTAGTTCATTGGTATTTGATACGGGCTGCTCGCTCGCTATATGTGTGGCTATAGTTTGTTTTTGAATAAAGTAAATAGAGCTGAAATTGATGCAAAAGTTGCTACTAATGTGGTTGTGAATGTTTTTCTTTGTTAAAAAGTTTGCAACATACTTTGGTTGGTTACTAACTACTCACAGAGAGAGAGAGTACAATGACAACCTGGTTTCCGGGGAGAAAAGTTTACGTTTGTAGGGGCTTAAGTTACAGATGAAATCTAGACCTGGGAACAATCATCAGCTCGAGAACTCGTCAATATGTAGCTGCTTGTATGAAGTTATTTCACCAAACTTTATTTGTTGCTATGGTTTGTGAGAAAGAAAAAGTTTTGTTTGGTTAGTTAGTTAAAATGACTTTTATAGATTTCCCCATTTCATTGTTGTGTGTGTGTGTCGGTGTCAAATATTTTAGTCATGGCTTTTTCCACTGATTTAATTTTGTTTTTAAGCGTTCAGGTTCTAAATATATAGTTTTTAGGTGGAAAGTTATTTGTTTGGAAGGAAATGACGGCAGAATTACATTGGATTCTTTAACTAACGATATAAATTATGTTTTTTTTTGCCATTGCAGATGCAACTACCAAAGGAGCTGCAGTGTGAAAGCAACATCCGAGTTATTTGGGGACCAATGTAATGGAACGAAAAAGTACTTGGAAGCTCAATATGAGTGTCTATCAGGTAAGCCACTTTGTCCCGTTACTCATAGTTTTCTCTGTTTGTTTTAGTTAGCGACTTGTTTTCCGACAACTTAAAATGGGTAATATTTGTACTTGCCGTACTTTCTCTATGGTATAAGTAAGTGGCAAGTAAGTATGGGCTGAAGTATTTACTTCTCTTTAGGGACTTTCTTTGTTTAATGAGGATTTTCTTGTTGATAAGATAAAAAGGTCTCAAATTTACATTAATAGGGTAGCATAATGTTCCGAGGAGAAAACTAATGTCTTTTTTACTGTGGAGAACTGAAATAGTAGGCAATCCGTGCACAGGACATATTGTGAGCCTTTAAATGGGGATATCTATTGAAAACGTGTGTTTATTACGACCCTCCTCATGTTTGCATGTACTAGGAAGGTGTAATCAATTTTTGGATATTGAAATCTCCAGTCTGTCTTGTAGAAAATTAATTGCACAAGGGAGCTGCTTTGTTCAATTAGCATGGAATTAGTTTGAGAATTACCGGTAAAATATGTGAACCACTTAAAATCTGAGCACCATGCATTTATTCATGTTATGTGTACTTCCAGACTTGACTTCCTGCTTAAATAGTTTCCCCTTTTTATGTGTGTGTGCTTGTTCCAAATGATTTTTACATTGCCTACACACTAACAACGAGAGCACTGGAAAATGCAGTTAGTGAGTTAGTTAGAAGGGAATCAGCTTGGTTGTAGAAGCAGCGAATATACCGAAACGAAGCCGTTTTGTACACGACAGCGTAACATGGAATAGGGAATAGTTTTGGCCAGCAATAATAACCTGTGAGAAGAGGGAAACACTTTTTAGCATCATACATATCATTTAGTTTGGGGAACAACGTGCGCTACGTCTACGCACTATCTACAACAGTTAGTTTTAGGATGGCTGCCATGCTTGCATTTCTTCTTATCATGCGAGCTAATGAAAAGTCGGTGTTTTCCTTTTCCTTATAAAAGGACTAATTTTGTATAGTATCACGCTTGCTTTGAGTTTCCGTTCTTAATGAACGCTCTACTTTGCGTGCACAACAACAAGAAAGGTCTCACACTCACTCCTTTTGGCTCTTAATTTTTCCTCTACTTAATTATTTGGTTGATGAGAACAAAAGGAGCCAGCAAGTTAATAAGTTTATGTAGCAGTGAAAAGGGCTTTGATTTACAAAAAAAAACATGCCTAGTGTAACGGGAACTAGTGTTTGTTTCTAGTAGATGACGCCGTCACCACATTGTAAAACAAAGCCGACTAATTATGTGCACTCAAGAGCTTTAGTTAGCTAGAACGTGTAAGAGAGATGAAACGGTTACCAATGGAATATTATTTACGTCTGACTTACTAAGCGTTGGCATTGATTGGCAAATTGAACTTTTTTCTCCCACAGTGAGTGTGAGTAGTGCAGTGGATTTCGATTAGATTTTGTATGTAATAGTGAGTATCGGACCCAGCCCTTGTGTATACTCTACGTCCATTGCTCACTACATTGTGCTGTCATATGATGAGTCCATATTTGGGGAGTGCTTTGTTCAAGGTTTTTATTTCACGTTCGTATAACTATTTTAATTATCTTGGGATTGGGATGCTATTGCTTACTAAGTAACTAACTAACTGGCTTACCTGCAACCACTGTGTTGTGCGAGTTTCGAGTAATTGAGCATGCACAACGCCTATCCACTTTTCTTATTCTAACTGAAGAAGATATCATGATTTTTGTGAAGACTGTATCACGATAATAATGCAGAGGTCTGTTCTAATCTTAATTGTTCAACCTTGTGTGTTGGATGGCTGAATGTGTTCTTATTCTTTCACCAGTGGCCCAATTTGCACAACTCTTTTTTTGTTGCATGTACTTATGTATGTATTACGTATATCCCATAACTCGTATAGTCGTGTATCACAGAAAGAGTTAGTTATTTAGTGGGAAAAGGAAATGCATAGAATTTGTAAAGCTTTGAAATTTAAGTTTGTTCATTCACTGAGCTAGGGACTATAGCGAGGAGTATGGAATGTCCATAATTTGTCTCAATTAGTCCTTGGCTCTATATGTGCCAGTGACTATATAAGTACACGAAAAGAATAGTATTTCATGACCTAGTGACATGCTAATAAATAGCAAGACATGAAAAAGTTGTTAAAACACATAGACTGCAGTGCACAAAAGTTGGGTCGTAAATAAGCTAGCGAGAGAGAAAGAGAAAAGGACTAATAAATTGTTGGTAAGTTTAGGTCGTTGCTCTTTTTTAATAGGCATGCATAGAACGTTAAGTGAGCCCAAAAGTCGTCACGCTACGAAAAAAAATACACTATGCGGTAGTCCTTATCATTCAATACGCAATATTACAGGCTTGTTTCGTACTAATTTAATTAGTCTTTAGTGTTATCTTACATTCCCCGCTGCCTTGCATACTAAACATTTGGATATTATTGGCGCAAAGTTTTGCATTTCCTTCGGGTTTATACAAATAGGATTTCATCTAGCTTTACCTGTTTCCATAATTGGATGTTTTTTTATTCTAACCAGTGTAGAGCTTCTTTTCGGGGAATCAAATAGGATTCACTCATATGACCAGGGAATTTTTTATTCATGCATGGTTAGTGCCTTAGGTTATATTATAAAACCAGTGCTCCAATAAGCCATTTCTTCCAGGAAATTAAAATGAGTACATATTTTCTCTCGGTCGTCTCGGATTTGCTTGTCTCACTTCACTGACTTGTATACATGCATGGCGGATTTGTAAAACAGATAATCCAGTGGGCACGTTGTGAATGCTCATCATCATTATGATCCCAATCCGTGGAAAACATGAGTACTTGTAGTCACAAACTTGTGTGTACTATGCATGTATGTGTGACTCACGAGCGGAAATAATTCATATTGTATGTAAACCAGTTGTGACATGGCGTAAGGCAAAGGACATGCATGAAAATAATGTGGCAAGGAGAAGAGTTGGAAGGAGCGAGAAGCCATATCTGGAATGAGAAGTTAATGAAATAAAATGGAGGGAGTAGCAGGTGTAAATGAGCGCTCAGTCCAAAGCACATTGCATTGCACACTATAGGTTGGTTTGATAGTGAGTGAGTCGTGGGTCCTTGTTAGTTAGTTCCAGAGCGCATCTATTATATATCACATATCCTCCTCGCCTCGTTCATCATCATGCTAAATGAATTAAAAGCTCACTCTCTATATTGCCAACTAAGTAACTAGCCTACTAGAACTAGAAACCCTTGTGCTCACTTGTAGTTTAGTTAGTTACTTGGTTTATTTGTTTCTATACAGATATGCTTGCCATAGGAGCAGCATGGAATTGTATTTTAGGCACTCAATTTTGTTCAATTACGTGCCTACCATGGCAAAATCTATTCCACCAAACCTAATAAATTCATAGTTTCAATTAGGATTTCCGTCTTTTTACTTTGTCCCCATGTTATCGTTTGCATCCATAAACTACTTTACTTGTATGCTACTCCAGCTAGCTAGCTTCCTAACTAATGAGTTGCTAAGCGGAGTAGTAAAGTCACTATCTTTAGTGTAAATAGTTCATCATGCATTATAAAAGTAACATTAGATAGTAGTATAGCATAATGGATACCATAGTGAGTAAATGTGCAGCTTCTTCTCGCCTGGATGGACTATTGCCACCATGTTTACGATCCTTATCGTCATTTCCCCATGGTGATTTTAGTTATTACATTTGAATCCAGGCCATAAAACTACAAGTTTTAATATTTGCCCGTGAAAACAACACTGGTGACAGTCGCGACTCACATGCCCATTATTATTTATTATTATTATTGAACGCTGGGCTGACGCTCTCACTCATCATCATGCATGCACACATATGTGGTGTGTGTGTATTACTCGGTCGTATTGGTGGACAGAAATGGTGGCCCATGTTATTGTTTGTTGGCAGAGAGGGATACCGTTTTATCCGGGTGTAATATGCAAATGGTATGCAGATAAGGACCATGATGATGATAATAGCTAGTGTATGATGGACTTGAAGCCTGGTATTATTAACTACGGATTGCATATGTACATAGTATGCGTAGTTGATTTTAGGAACTGACACGTTGTGTACGGAAGGAACACAGTTAGAATCAAGTGTTTTAGTGTGTACAAGAGTATGCTGTGTAATCAAATGGTTTATAGTAGTCAGGGAGTGAGTAAAGTAGACGACTGACGGTTTGATGATTGGACTTGGAGAGTTGATGAGGATTTAAATGAAGGAAATTCCTTACCACGTAAGGAGAACAATGGTGGACATGTATATTTTATGTGGGAATTGTTATATCCATGTGGTGGTGGAAGGTAAGGTAGTAAAGGGCTGGCTGTCATTAAGCTGGGAAAACTCTCACTAACTAACTAAGGACGGAGCGAGGGAACCCAGGACAATAATAAACCGAGTTTTGCCCTTGTGTTTTTCCTAAATGGGCGCTACAACTATATATTGGAGCACTTTTGTGCCGTGTACATTATGCGGTTTTCTGTCCAACCAGATTTATTTGCTTGGTTTATTTTTGGAGACTGGTTAGTAATGTATTGTCTGGCTACCACCCTATCCGTGTATAGTAAAGTGTGGGTCTAGTGTTGCTAGTGCAATTAGACTCTAATAAATAATCGTGTTGCATGATTTGGGGAGTGACACGTGTTCTGGTCCTTCGTCTGAAAACAATGATGAATAAATGGGACTTAAGCTAATATTGGATGATATGATGGAGATACTATATCATCTGTGTTTGTACATTTGTTTGTTGTTAGTAAGTGAATGGGTAGAATATTCAGTGTGGCTTGGCTTTCCTGCAGTGTGTGTCTCCTTATGAGAAGTGAATTGGAGAGTGCTGCTCCTGAAAGGATAGTATATTTCCCACAGTTGACATTGTGTACACACAAACTATGTAGAGTGGTATGGAGAGAGTAAGTATCCAAGAACCTGTGCTTTCAGTTGGTTTCAATTGAAATGGTAGCCTGAAAGGCATGTCCGGTTTTGGGTAGTAAAAGCTGTTTTCTCTCTCTCTCTCTCTCTCTCTCAGCCTGTAGGTTGGTCGGTACGCTGGTTATTTGTGTTATGGAAAGCTGTTGTAAATAATAATGTGTTTGCAAAAGTTCTTGTAAAGCACTAAAGGTAGCATAATGGGAGAAAAGTAAAGCACAGGGAAGGCAAGTAGTTATCTGTCCTAGAAGCATAGCTTTTACTCACTTTCTTTATGTGACTAACTTGGATTTCATGGTTTTGACTGGAGTCGAGAGAGTTTGTGTACGGACTAAAAAAGACAGAAAGAAATGTTATTTAGTTTTTAGCTAGGGAACTGAACTCACTGAATAAGTGGTTGGTAATATTATGTTCGGGTGAGCCCGATCTAATAACTAACTAACAGCAGCACATAGAAGTAGCTAATAGTACGATACACTAGAATGTTTACTCTGTCATTGAGCTGCGTACGATTTTCCTCTATGTGTATGGAGTTTTCTAGCGCACCAAATTGTAAATTTTAGTAGTTTTTCAAACCGGCTCCAAAAAAAAGGTACATCGCACATCTATACTCAATTCAAATTACATGGTGATGTTCGTCTGTATGGTACGGTTTCATTTGAAACACTCTCATTTTGAACGGTTCCCCACAAGTCAAAACCTCCCAGACGAGAAGCTTTTGATTCTCCATGTGGTTTGAGGCTGCTGAATGCATTGAGATAAGAGATGGGGTGGCTTGCAGCAGCAGAACAAGTCTGCAAGCTACATTTATAATTCCTACCTTTTCATGCACTAGTGAGTTAGTTATGCATATGCTGCAAATGGACAAGAGCAGTTTTAGTACTGGTTCATGACAAGTCCTCTTGTCTGTGTTTTTGTGTATCCATTTCGTCTCCTTTTAATGGGAGTCGTAAAGAGAATAAGTGAGTTATTATTATGAGTTTGAGGGTGGAATTTTGCTCTCAGTTTTAGTTTGTTTGTTGGGTGGACTGTAGGTTTGAGAAATTAGAAAAGCACTCATGTTAAAAACTTTCATCGATAAAGTGAAAGAATGAATAATACCACTAATGCATGAATGTATATACATATAAGTTGGAGAATGTGCAGTCCTCGTACAAAATCATGAGGGTACAAATGAGTGTATAAATTCAAAGCGGCTAGTTTTTGTGTGTTCTGTATTTCAGTGCTCCTGCATGATTCCATTTTTTATCATGATGTAACATGCATATGGTAAAGCACGATTGAAATAATGAAACGAGAAAGGGGAACAGTAATTTTCCCATCATGAATAAGTCGTGCATTTACTGGTTAGAGAGAGAAAAAGTTCAATAAGTTGTTCAAATCATGCTATTCCACTGTCTAGCAAATGGGCACATTTGGGTGATTGGCAAAAAATAGTCCATGTATTTGATAGTTCTTTCCCCTCTAAGTTGATATGTGTGTGGTAAAAATTTAGCGTTGTTGTTTCTCTAGGAAAAAATCACGTCTCGTGTAGCACACGAACAACTAAACTGTATCAAATATCTTATGTATATTCAGCGTTTGTATTGGGGATTGGTGATATGAAAAGGAGCTGACATGGGGAACCTTTTTTTTTGGAATGCTTAAATCCATTTCTCTGGTTTGCTTACCCGTATTATTTTTTGTATCGAGAGGTTGATAACATGGAAAGATATAAAACACATGTTTTATGTGTAATGTGCATAGTTTTTTTGATTTCCCTGGAAGACAAGGAACTTGTACTTCACTTGAATTTCAATAATGGGCTCTGCTCAGCTCACATTAGATATACCCATAGTTTTAGTTAACAACCCTTACCACATGCAGTAAGTACATATTTTCCGTCAACGATTGGCATTCCTGCAGTATTTCTGTGTGTGTTTGTGTGTGTGCGTTGTGGAGGAGGGTGTGCATACTAAGGTTAGCTAAGTATATAGTTTACAAGATGGAATTTCCTTTTGACTTTTCTCCTTTACACATGTAATAATATTGCATTAAATGGAGGGAACCCTATGATTGTTCCTAAACGTCTTGAGCACTAACTTAACAGTACTGGCAGGCTGGTACACAACAGAATGCGTACTTGATAACTAATACCGTATAGTGCACACACCGCACGCTCTCATAACATGCATGAATGCGTAGACATTATAGTTTTGGAACTGCCCACATTGGCGAACCCTTTTGCATGGCGTGCTGTGAGATTGAATATTATGACGTAAGGGTGGGATGGCTACCTTGTAATTAGGCTGCAAGAAGGAAAGTACATGAAATGAACGCTCTCCTATGGCATTACTACCTGGGACCCTAGAATTTCCCAAGAAGTTCACCTCGACACGAGCGAATGATATGGAAGTTTTCATTTATTTGCCTATAGTTACTGGTTTCCAGTTGCTCGCGAGTGAGTAACTTATAACTAACTTACTAAAACCAGTAAAAAAAGTATTGCCAACTAACTAACTAGTCCATTTGAGTCCATTTATGTTCTCATTCTGCAAGTGGAGCAAATAATAAAAGTACTTGGTTGCTTGTTTCCCTGTTGTTAACCGTGCACATTTGAGAGAGGAATTTCTTGTTCGTTTCGTTAGATGCATTTAAGTTGAGGAAATCTACGTGTGCGTGGCCACACAAAGTGAAAGTTTTTCTCCTTTCTCCCTTTCCTGTCTTTTCTTTTATATGCTCATTTGGATGGTGGCTCACTCACCGTTTGGTTACTCTCATACATATGTATTTATATAAGGTGGCCAATTCAGCAGAGCCATCGTTCAGCTCATGCAGAATTAGTACGGTTGAGCGAGCATAGTCCGCTTAATTCAGACCTAGTTAGTTAGTTAGCCAACTACACGTAATGCTTGCTTGCATGAATGCTCTCATATAATTCACCATGGCGGCGGCGTGTGGTCTTTTCTCTTCGTTTGTCGCTACTTTGAAAGTCCAAAACGGTTGTTACGAACCCATGTAGTTACTGTACTCATGTTCTCTGGTCATATCGTTCCTCTCATCGCTTACTACGGACGCTGATAGGAGCAACAGTTCCGGATCACGTACCTTTCTACTACCCGGTGGGTAGCTTGATCAGAGTAAGTTCAGTGTTCCATTACCTGGTGAGGAAAACAAGGGATGACGGCAGCTCCAATGAGTTTCATGTCCAACACATTAAATGCACTTTTCTGTATTACTCATATAATATTATTGTGAGTGGATAGAGTCATGAATAACATGTTCATATCGTATTCAATCAAACCTAATAGCATGTCAGCTCGGCTAAACTTTTTTCAAATGCTGTTCCAAATGAAGAAAATAAACTTTGTTCACGCCCTCTTCTATTTTCAAAGGTTTCCACATTAGTAGTAATAGCAGACTAGAAGCAGTCATAATGATATTTGATATTGTATTTTTGAGTGTCGATGATGGATTGAAATCCATGTTTTTGTTGCACTGTAGCTAGTTTCATGTTTGTCTCGTGCAGGATTCCACTGGGTGTGCATTGTACATACATATAGGAGGAAGCGAAAACCATTAGTTAGAACTCCTAATGCGTGTAGTGTATGTCTGAATGTGTGTGCTAAAGAAAGAAATATAAATTGAAATGTGGTTCCTACCCTCAGATGCATTACAGCTCTCCTATATCATGATTCCTTTTTGACGGATTACTTCCGAACCTCAACTTGGCGTAAACACTCATGACATGACGCTCTGTATTTGAGCAATCCTAATGGCTCTCTGTGACTGTGAATGACAAGCCAATACTACTAATGAATCCCAAGTCTTGTTATCTTCTTCAACATTGTCTGATGAGATTTTTATCCTTGTTTTTTTTTGCAGAGAGCTCCTTGACGTCCACAACACCCAAAAGTGTTATTGGGAGAAGACCCAATTTGCCACCCTGGCATATCTCAGGGAGTCCCTCAGAACCAAAGTCAAAAACTGGTGATAGTGGTGGTTTCAGTAATGATAATAACAATAATAAGAATAGAGACGATCTTCGTGGGGAGAGCAATCCCTTTGACATGTTCGAAGAGCCTTATAGTCCTTCCAACATCCCGAACCAAGGAGCACCCAACTTTGGACTGCCAGTGTCCAACTTGGACCAACTAAGTGGAGCTGGTTTCGAGTTGACCACCTCGTCCTCGTCGCCCACATCGTCTCGCAGCTCCGTCTTGTCTCATGAGACTAGTAGTAGTGTTCATAATAGGAACCCTTTCCTCAGCAGTTCTTCCGGTGCTAGTGACTCGAATAGTAATGTTCCCTTTGGTGGCAGTGAGTCTGAGAACAGTAATCAGAATGAGTTCAAGCCCTGGGGACGAGAGAGAGTTCCCGATGTGACTGAGAACAATAATTGGTACTTATCCGATCTGCTGGAGAAGGAGCGAGCTGCTGGACAAGAGGACAATACGGGCAGTGTTAGTGGTAGTGTACGAATGGAGAATATGTGGCCAGAGAAGATGCATGTACCCCAGTCCACGGTCGAAAATGGGGTTGGTGCAGTGGATTTCATCAACGCTGCGTCTAGCAGTAGTACGTCGAATAATGTGAATAGTAAGGGTAATAGTAATCATCATCTTCGGTCCGAGGAGGGGAACAATAGGTTGTCCACTACAGACCGAACTGATATTGATGATGTGAAACGTGTTCGGGTTCCGGTCACTTCAGGTAATTGAGAGTTTGTTGAATAATTCTGCTACTGGTTAATGTTGTATGCTACCGTTGTGTGGTTTGGTTTGGTTGTATCCGCCTCTGTGGCTTTGTGTGAGGGTGTGTAACATGCATGTTGAATTCCTCTACAGATCGGGATGTGATTGTTCCAATTAAAAGCTACTGTTCCTCCAAATTGGACAGAGGTTTATTTTGGAATTGGACTATTGTTAATGAGACTGTGAAACAGCCTTGTCCCGGTGGAGCCTCTGGAATTGCAAGATGGGCTTGTCTGGAGAACAAAAGAGGGAAGCCAGTTTGGACACCGACTTCACCTGACCTTAGTGATTGCAAATCCGCTTGGCTTTTGAGCCTTCAGGTATGAAATAATGAGTTAAAGTTGTAGTTTGGACTTTTGAAATTTTAGTTACTAAAATAACTGACTGATGGAGGAGAAAATTATGTGTATGAAATGCGGAGTAAGAGTGAGAATAGAAAGAAACAGTGCATACGGAAATGGAATAATAATGGAATGTCTAGTTTGTTGCTGTAGGAAAGTGCAGTCTCTTGAGAGGGAGAGTTTAATGCATTACGTATTTGTACATACAAACAGTGTTGCGAGTGTTGTACTCGTGTGAAAATAAAGAAGCAGCAGCCAGTTGTGTAACCCCTTTTAACACCAGATTATTTTGACATTAAATCACTCTGTTTCATTTGCTTTTGTAGCAATGTTTATTGTTCGTTGGTGTAAAAAATTACGTTTGTCGTTAACTGGGAAAGAAACACAGGCCTGTTTGTTGTTCTATGCCAGTTTTACAAACTGACGGTGACACTATTATTTGGTGTTATATTTTTCTTCCTATCTTGAGTTTATAATTGCAGAAGAGTATAAAAAACAGCCTGCCTGATAGAGCACTGTAGGTTCTAGGCTCTTACACATGGTGCACGTAATCCGTGTTATCTCGCACAAGAATTGAGTATTGATCCAAATTGCCAGTTATGGTTGAAAATGAACAGTCATGTGCCTGTGTTGTGTTTATTGCAAACATTAGTTATACCCTTGGCTGTATACTGTAGTTAGTTAGTTACTTAGTTGCCATGTGTATAACTCGGACTTTTTGTTTCCCAAAATGTATAGAAACGCGTGCTGGAGGGAGATATTGTATCTAATGTGGCAAGTGATTTGGCACAAGTTACGGCCACGAAGCAGATGTATGGTGGAGATATTGCAGCCGCTGTTCGGATCATCAAAACAATAGCCACACGAATGAATGACCAGTTAAGAACAATCACGGATCAGGGGAGTCGTGAGCATTTCGCTGCGGAACTTCTTCAGCTTATTCTGGAAGCGGGAAGTAATTTACTGGAGAAAGCTCGGCTTGATCCGTGGAGAGATCTCAGTTATGCTGATCAAATGAAAATTGCAACCGATCTGCTGGTAGGCCTGGAAGATAATGCATTTAATCTCGCCAATGTGGTGACCTTGGATAAAACCCTGAGGAAGTCCGTCAAGAATATATGTAAGTGAACATTCATTGGATTTTATATTTCCCTTGTTTCCATTCTTTTTACCAAGTCTCTTTTCCATTTACGGAGTTTTACTGACTGACTGAGAATTGTCGAGTCCCCATTGTCTAGACTGGATAGTTGGCTGGAAACAGCATTATATAGTTGGTTGAAGTTTTTTCCTTTCTCATCGTGTGATTCAATTCCAATGTATTTAAAAGGTTTCCACACACTCTGTGATAATAATGAACTGAAATGGGAAAAACTGGGTGTAGAGAATCCATGGGTTCTTTTTTTCTTTCAACACTTGGTTCATTAATTCTTACTAAACGCATCAATCTCGATCAATGGGTCTCTCTCACTCTCTATATATATGTTCTTTGTCTTTGGTACAGTGACTACGATTTATGCGATCGAAGCAAACAACGTTCGTGAAATCAATTTTCCATCAGAATCTGGCGATCACTGGAGTCACAATGGAGACGTCCTTACTATGCCTGCCGAAGCACTTCGGGAAAATAGTGACGGTGGACTTGTGCGACTTGTCTGCTTTGCGTATAACAATTTGGAGCGTGTAAGTTTATTTCATGAGTTTCCTTTTTTTTTCTCCTTTTCTTTTGCTCAAGTCTTTTGTTCCGGTGTTAATGTGAAGACCAGCAGTTATATGTGTCTCGTTATTTTCTTCATTTATTGGTTCCAGTTTACTAGTTGGTACGTACATTAAGTCGTTGTGCAATTTACTATTTACTTGGTTTACTACCTTGGGAGTAATTGCAATAGGTTTTAGAGCGTATGCGTGTATTTTTAAATCGTCGTTTCTGCCGTTTTAGTGGCTTCATTTCATTAGTTGGTTTTCAAATGGCATTGTTGGTTGTAAAGCCTTGGCAATTTGTTCACGTTTTGGGAATACTCGCTCACTGTGTGTGTATTGATTAGAAAAGGGCCTATAGTTAGTTAGTTAGGTTTGTTCAGTAGATTCCCTTCCCTTTTATAATGTATTGTTGAGTGGCATTTAATATTTTTGAGATGGGATACATTATGTAATTGTCAAGTTGTGAAGCTAATGAGAGTTGATTTTCCGTCCTTTTTAGTCTAGCTTTAGTGAGTTAGAGAACGTTGATTTGACAAGAATGTTGTGTACGCGTCTCCCCAGTAGATAATTTTGTGGGATAAGAAGGGGAGAAAGTATGATTTGTAAATACCACGCGCCAATTTTATTCCAACTAATGGTGCATAATGTGTGTAGGTAGTTGGAATTCAGTGTGGCACCGTGGCGTTTAATTTCTACCGGAGTGTAGCTCGTTCAACATCTACAGAAACTATTCTTTTTTTGCAAAGCCATGCATATTCGTTTTTTATGTTTTTGTTTTTTGGGAAATTACCGTAACTTGACCTTCTAGCTTAAACAAGCTAGATCTTCAGGCTTCTTACCATCTTTTTCCGGTTAATCCCGGTGAATAATACTGTGGCCCGCACCAGTGCATGCACACTACACGACTGGCAACAAAAACCGTCTCAGTACTCGTAAGCCTAAACAGGATGGTAATGTATTCCTGTAAATGGTGTTCTTGTGTAACATTTGCTTATTCATTACCACTCAACTAGTCAAATTTTATTGTGAAAAATGGTTTCGGTCATATATTGTGTGAGAAAATGAGCTATTATGTTCTTGTAATTTCTTGGGATTGGATTTTTTTGCCAAGTGGTTCTCCATATTTGGTGCAAACAGCATTGCTACATTATACACATTCGTTAGTTAGTTAGTTGGCATCCTTGGTAGGAATGACTTTTACTAATGGGATCTTCAAAACGTGTGCATGTGTGTGCAAAATGTTCGTATCTTCCCATAGTATTACTTCATATTATTGCGATCATCATTAGGAGGAGGGAGTTTAAACATATTTATAATGATATGCACACTGAGAAAAAATAATGTATAAAAAAATTAAGCATTTAATAGAAATAAGAATGATAGGGATTGTGTACATGTCTTGCATTCGTTAATTCTCGAAAATGGTTTCCATTTATTCCACCCCTGTGTACGGAGCAAAGTAATGCATATGGTGTATGTTCTGATGATGAAAAGTGTTGTCCAAATAAATACGCACACGCTGTGGTATTCTGGGAATAGCTCTCTCCGTCAGTTCTAATGCATATGAAATTAGAATAGGGATCTCTCGTTCTATTAGTGTCCATGCTGGCTATACCCCAGATGAGTTTTATGCTATGCTTCGTGCAACTTTTTGTGCACAGGGTCGACTGGGGTTCTGAGAATTACTACGTGCTTATGTGTACGTTAATAAAATGTATAAAATTATGTGTGGATTTTCACAGGTTCTTCAACCGACAGCACCGTCCATAGAGGATGAAGTCCCACAAGACTCGTCAAAGCAAGTGAAAAAAGTGGTTAATTCCCGTGTCATCTCTGCCTCATTGAATCAGGGAAGACATATCCAATTAGCGCTTCCAGTCCAGTTGACACTTCGTCACCTATGGCTTGACAATATGAGCAACCCGCAGTGCGTCTTTTGGGATTACACACAAGAGTAAGTTTGCATGTGTTCATTTAAAGCGACAGAATTTTATTCTTCCAGTGGCAACTGTAAAGCTGCGTATTAATGTATGATGAAGCCTGGAACCACTTCTGAGAATAGTAGGAAGCCTACTCTAGGACATAGTAGATTATGTAGTCATAGTTGACAGGGAAGTAAATTGTGTAGTAGAATATAGTATCGTTTTTGGTTGGTTAGTTGCTATGAAGGTACCAAATAGGGCATTATGGTGATGCCATACTTAATTATTGTAGGAAATTGTTGAGTGAGTGAGAAGACAAGACTACATAGCAGTCAGTCAGTCACTCAAAACTCATGTGATGTTAAAATGAACTTGCAGTTTGTGTGTAAAACGACGAGTCATTGTCCTTTTAGGCTGAGACGCTGTTTTGTTATTTTGTTGGCTTGTACAACTGCACGGGATGTGCTATTTTAAGTGGTGGTTCTCAGATCTGAGGTGCTGGCTTGTCATTTGATGCAAATGGGATGATAAGGTGATGATAGTGAGGAACAATGGGATGTAAATGTGACACGTATTATTGTTGATGTGTTCAATTGAATTCTGATGATGGAGAATGAGAGGAAGAGAGGTGTGTCTGGGAAGACATCCCTCATCTTTGAAAACTTTTCTCATTCCATAAGTTATGTCTGTTGTAGCATTCAACATTTGGAATGGTTTGTGTAATAAAATTCACTGAACTAACTTTCCTTTACGATCGTCACATGAATTACACAAGTTTTTAATTGGCATCAAAAGGAGATGGATGATTTGGACGCAATAATATAAGTTATAGAGGTTCACTCAAGTAATCACATTAAATTTGAGTTATTGTAGGGCGAACTGAAAAGAGGGGAATTAGTAGTGAGTTGAATTTCTAAAGAAAATAGAACGATGGAAGGAAAGAGGCCATTGTAGATTGCTTTTTTCTCTCCATGTGTATGTTTCTTCCAAATAATATATGTTTTTCATTCTTATGAGTCAGAAGCTAAATGTGTGTATGCCAATTTTTCCTTGCCAGTTGTGGTGACACGTGTGACTTGTGCTTGATATTTGAGGACAAAACATGTATTATGATTGTAATATCATTCTTATTTTTTACTATTGCAGCAAATGGTCAGACGAGGGTTGTCGTGTGGTGAAGACAAATCGAACACACACAATGTGTCAATGTACTCATTTAACAAATTTTGCCATTCTCATGGATTTGGAGCCACCACCCCATCATCTTCCTACTCCACAAATACTCCAGGTAAATAATTACCCATGGTATTATTAACAACTCAAGGAGAGTATCCTGCTTCAGTACCTGCTCATCTTTGACCATATCAGTCTTTTTAAATTGGCCTCTTCCCATCTTTTCAATATGGAGTGGGGCCATTGTTCTTGAGCTGATCACTTTTGGCTAATAGATAAAGAATGGGTGGGAGACGCACTCAATGATTTTTGTGGACTAGAGATGTGCTCTTTAATTATGTACGCCTAGATTGAGCTGCCATTGTGTGACTATTTTGCCTATGCCAGATGTGGCTAATTAAAATAATAGAACAAAACGACAAGTTTTTTTTTGTCACCGTGGCATTATGCTTGACAAAAGGGAGAGATAAGAGTTTGCCACGTGATGGCATGTACATAGACTGTCGGAGAGATCCATTTATGAAATGGATGATGAAAAACTTCATTCCACATTGTGGAGTGACTGACTGACTGACTGACTGAATAGCATTAGCATGAAGTGTGCTCTCGAGAATGTAGTTTACTTTAGGAACTGAGTCCGGAACTGATGGGAGCCAACAAATCTGATCCCAATGAGTGCCACTTGCACTTTGCTTTTAACGATATTAGATGGAATAATAATACTTTTACAGTTATTTAGCGATAATAATGATGATAATCATATGCGACAAGGCTGGGGATTGAATTTTTTATGAAAACACGCGTCTTGAAGTATGCATAGTAGACAGGATGGCATGCGAACCAAGTGGATGATAGAAAACTTGAAATTTTACTTACTTATACTTGCATAGTGAGTCAAGCCGTCGGCTTGCTAGTACTCACTTACTATTATTCTGCTAATATACTTTAGTCAGTGATTGAAAACGAGTGGGTTTTGTTCCATTACTGGATTCCATCACACAGTGCTTTAAAATGGGTTTATCTTGTTTTCTAGTAGATGATAGATACTTACGTACCTACTCATTCGCGTTTTAACTCCCCATTTGTATGTATCTCTTAAAATGATGCAAAAAAAAATCCCTTATGTACTGACTAACTGACTCGCAAACACGACTTCCAACTTTAGCTATAGATGGGCAAAAGATAAATAATAATTTTATTACATGCCAACGTTGGTGTACTAATGTGATTGCATTTTTTTCCAGGTTGTAACGTATATTGGCTCGGCCGTGTTGATCCTGTGCCTTCTCCTCTCGTTGATCATAACTCAGTTTTGCATACATGGCAAAGTAAGTTTGTTGGAATTATTTATGAGTCTGTTGGTTAGTTAAGAAGTGGTCCTTTTACTCATCCTAACTGGGATCCTGGTTGAAAGACTAAGGAACTCGTCATCATCCCCATATAAGGATTATCTATGTATTATTATGCTTGTGGTGGTCCATCGGATCGTCATAGAACTCTGGAGGTTCAAAGAAAATGATTGAGATCGCGGGAGAAAGAAAATGTTGGCTATAATGCCTGTATTTAAAAGACAGGGATGAGAAGGACTCTCTGTGTGTATTTTAAATTGAGGTCTGCAGTTCTGTGGCGTGAAGATTTCACGTCTCCCATGTAATTCAGTTCCCCCTCTTAATTTTGCCTCTTTCTTGTTCTAGGTATTTCAAACGATGATATTAAAGAACCTGTTCCTTTGTATGTTAATCGGAGAAATTGTGTTCGTGCTGGGAATCCATCAAATTGGGAAGCCTTATTGGTGTTCGGGCATTGCATTCATTTTGCATTACTTAGCACTTGCCTCCATTCTATGGCTCTTTCTGCATGGTAAGTTTTTTGTGCACAGTACACTCACTCACTTGGCTTAGCTGTGTTCATATAATACTACGGAGCTCTTACGGAAGGAAAGTTGTATGTATTTTTGGAGCATTTTTCTTATTGCATGAGAGCAGACTCCCACTCTATCTCCGGTTGGTATATTAGTATACCAGTTCTTTCTTTTATTTATGGGAATTTCCTTGTGCTCTGTGACTCTAGAAGGAGAAAAAAGAAAGGATAAAATATGGAGAACACTCCTATGTTAGAATCTAGTGGTATAGTACCACAGAAACTTATGCATGTAAAACTCTCATCTATAGTTAGTTAGTTAGAATTAACATTGTAGTCATCATTACGCACTTGTACTACTATAGCTCTGAAGTCATTCGTTTCGTTCGTTTGTGTGCAGATGTACATACATGTATAGTTAAACTGTGTGGAGTGGAGAGTCCATATGTACATGCCTGCTTGTATGCATATGGCCTCTCTTTCTCTAACTGACTGACTGACTGACTGACTGAGAGGATGAATAATAACTAGTGGGGAAATAAATAGAAGTAAATGCTTTCTTCAAGAAGAGGGAATCACTTGTGCAGAGACATTCAAGTCTTTAAGTCCATATGTTCGTCTTAGTTTGTTGGAACTAGTTTGTGGGTCCGGGTCTCACCATGGTCCCAGTAGTCATGTCATAATTCATTCATTCATTCATCTTTTTTTTAGTCCTTTTTTATAGAAATGGAGACTTGGCAGGTCAGGAAATAGGATTTTTTCATGTCTGGGAATAACTGTATAAGAAGAAAAATATGAATTCAGTGGAAAAAAGAAGTATTTCATTTATTTCCTATTCATATGCATGCTTGCATTACCTTGTGTATTGTGTAAGAATAATAATAATAATAATACACAAATACATCCGTACCTGGTTTTCAACCATTGTTATTCCAACGTACACAGAATTTGGGTTGACTCACATCCGCGGAATTTTTTTCCTCATTCCAATTGCAATTATTCTTATGGACTTGGCATTATATTACTAGAGTTGTAGTACAGGTTTAGTTGGAGAAATCGATGAAATTCTTTTACTTGTGTTTGCGTCATGATTCCGCTTGAATTATTTGTACACAAATAGAATGGGAAAAAAATGTTAGTTTCTCCGTAATCCGATGGGATTATAATATCTCATTGTCGGTGAGTTCACAACCTAATGAGTTGAGCATTTGGTTCTGCCATGTTTTTCATACCGTTTGTATTGGAGCGAGACTACAAGAAAGGCTAGAACTGTTGAGATTTCTAGTTGCATGTGCTCTTTCACGGCCATAAATCAGCTTTTGAGGATCATTATAAGAGGATGTCGACGTGACTTACTGTTAGTTAGTGAATGATTGTGACTTCTCTTTTATTTACTAGTCACATAACACATATGGAACGTGGCCATAGTACCCATGTGAAAGCGTTAAACCCGCACAATAGGAATAACGGACTGGCTAGATAAATATTCCCGTCAACTAACTAACTACAAACTCCTTGCACATTGTTTGTCTATGTACTCCTGTAGTTTATTATTTTTGTGTTTGCCATTGCTGCTATAAAAGACTACTGCCATTATTATTATTATTATTATTATTATTAGTATGGTTATTTTGACAATCATTATCATTAATGTAGTACATACATATACATAAGGTATGTCTATTTGTAGAGATTATGTGGGAGACACAATGCCTAAAGGGATATTATGTCTGGGACATATTTTTGTTCATAAAATTGATCTGAATGAATGTCTTAGGGATTAGATAGAAGCTGAAAGAATGTATATTCTGACTGAGGATGATTAAATTGCAAGGAATGATAGGCAGATGGTAAAACATTGGAGAGGATAAAAGCAGTGGTTTTACTGGACGTATTCGGTGAATAAATCTTCATGTCGTTTTTGGGAGCTGGAATTTGTTTTCATTGTAGGATCTACATAGGATGTATGCACACAGCTAGGACACAAGTGGTCTGTGAAGAATCTAACTTGTAGCTAATAGTAATGATTTGTATTGCAACTTGACTGACTCCTGTGACTATGAGTGGAGTGAGTGAGTATGTAACACAAGCCGGGAATATTGGGCTTGGTTAGAATCTCATTCATTTGTTCATTATTATGTTTGTCCCTCGAAGGTTTCCATCTGCATCTGATAGTGGTGGAAGCAGCTGAGAATGGATTATCTCGTCAACTGTGGTATTATGGAGTGTCCTATGGATCTCCAGCAATCGTGGTCCTTTTGTCCTTCCTCCTGGATCCTAGAAGCTACCGCAGTGAGAAGTACTGTTGGATACAAACCAGCTTTACGCTCCTCTGTTTCGTTGGTCCAGCTGTTTTAGTCGCTGTGGTAAGTTGTGGTTATGGATCCCATGTCGAGTTCTTTCTAACTTGTAACTTGGTTCCCTTTTTTCCTCTTTCTTTCTTACCTTCTCCGTTGATTATTATGGATGAAACTTTTCCACTCGCCTGCGTCTTCTCGCTGCTCAATTTTTCTTTTTTCTTTTTGTAATGTGAAAAGTCTGTGTTCTGTGTGCCACTTATGACGTTCAGTCAGTGAGCAAATTCACAGTGTGTGGTAGTTAGTTATATAGTTGGTTATTAGCACTGTAGAGTTCGTGGGGAGAATAGTAGGGCTATGTAGTTTGCAATCGCAAGTCGAAATAAATAAAATCCCAGTGAAGTCTTTTGGTTTTTGCTTAGTTTTTTAGTTTGTGAATTGATTTGAGATTTTAATTGACT
>Ga0210040_10003206_pt1 | contig 22328 bp, 21 predicted proteins | sample CryGeyCG12114_NA_FD_185462 | JGI IMG/M metagenome (GOLD analysis project Ga0210040, IMG submission 185462) | Groundwater microbial communities from aquifer - Crystal Geyser CG19_WC_8/21/14_NA (SPAdes) (version 2) | ecosystem: Environmental > Aquatic > Deep subsurface > Groundwater | place: USA...
TGCCCGGTATGGTGGCCGCTCTTACTACTTTACCCGTTATCGGGGTGCCCGTTAAATCCAGCAATTCCATCGATGGCTGGGATTCGGTTTTATCTATTCTGCAAATGCCTAACGGCATACCCGTAGCTACAGTGGCGCTAAACGGGGCGGCAAATGCCGGTTTGCTGGCCGCCCAGATTTTAAGTACGTCTAACCCAGTTATAACCACCAACCTGGAAAAATACCGCGAAACGCAAAAAGACAAAGTAATGCGGGCTGTAGAAGAACTGCGTAAAGGCGGTTTAGACGAAGACTAAGCAGCTTATACAATAAGTATTTTAATTACCCCAAAACTAAAAAGGCAAACCAAACGGTTTGCCTTTTTAATATAGAATTATAAAGATTAATTGGTTTGTGCTGCACCACCCTGGCCTTGACGCGGACCACCGCGGCCGTTACGCATTTGTGCCTGGTTAGCCTGGTATTTGGTATATTGGTCGGACGTTAAAATGGTTTTGAACTGGGCATTGTACTTTTCCTGCATGGTTTTCATTTCCGTCATCATGGCCTGACGGTCGGAGCCTTGCATTTTTTGCCGGAGTTCCTGCCGCTCGGTCATTTGTTGTAACAAAACTGGCTTCAGTTTTTCGCTTTGTTCGGCACTCAAGCTTAATTGCTCGGTCATCATCTTAATCTGGCGTTCAACTCTTTCGGCAGGTGTTGCCTGATCTTGTGCCCCCGGGCCTTGTTGTACGAAAATAGTTTCAGCTTTAGCAGTTATGGCACCTGTTCCCAGAACAGAAAAGGCCATCATTAAAAATAGTTTTTTCATAATTAGTTTTTAAATAAAGCTTAGATAGATAAACGGCAGAAAGGTTTAATGGTCTTGAAAATAATTATTAATCGAAGCTAATTGATGGGCTGGCTGCAAATAAAGAAAAGCAGATTTTAAGCAGATACCCAGTTAATTATTTTGTTTAAAAATAAACTAAAATGTTACAAAACAAATAAAATTTTGTACTTACTTTCGGGTATACGGCACGCTCCTAGGTAGCGCAAAAGCAATATTTTAGATAAGCTATTAAAAATAAGTCTGTTATATATCAGGGCACATTGTCCTTTTAGTTCCTGGCTTAAAAGGGTAAATTAAGTGTTATATCGGCCTTAGTTCTGAAAAGGTGATTTTTTACGCGCAAAGTTATTGCAGTCGTCACCAAAATTGTTTTCAATTCTAAATATTTATTTTTGTAGTACCAGTTATGAAACCTAACCGAGATATTTCGCTTCAAACTGCCCAGCATACTGCTGATAGCCGCATTTGGCAGGAACTAAACCAACGCTGGCGCCAATTGCCCTACCAGGAAATCACTACTGATTATAGCCATTTTCTGCAAAGTAATCCGGTGGTGGAAAAAATGTTAGATAGCAGCCCTTGTATAACCTGGATTATAGACATACGCACCATGCAGTATGTTTATATGAGCCGCAATGTAAAAGAAAAACTGGGGTATGCGGTGCAGCAATTTACAGATAATGGGGTTGCTTTTTTTAATGATATCGTGCATCCGGAAGACCAGCATAAAATATGGCGACTCGTAAAAATAGTGTGGGATTACCTGCTGCATTTACCGGCCGCCGAACGGCCTTTTTACAAATTTAGTTGCGATTACCGCCTGGTAAAACCCGATGGTACCTGCATCCGCTTCCTGGAACAGAATTCTGTTTTGCAGCTCGACAGCCAAGGTAACATTACCCACCTCCTGGGCGTTGGCTCCGATATTACCCATTGGAAAAAGAACGATAACATACTGGCCACGGTCATCTCAACCAAAGATGGCACCAGCTTTACCTGTACGCCCGAAGATACAAACCTGAAAACCCAGACCATGCTGAGTAAGCGCGAACGGGAAGTAGTGCGGCTGGTGGCAGCGGGTTACAACAGCCGCCATATTGCCGATGAACTTTTTATTAGTGTGCATACCGTAAATACCCACCGCCAGCACATCATAGAAAAAACAAACGTTAAAAACACCAGCGGAATGGTGCAATATGCGTTCAGCCACGGGCTGATATAATTTTACCGAAAGATGATGTTGGTACGTTCGTGTTCTGTTAAATAAAATTTATATTGTACTGCGTTTACCGGTATTGCTAACCTGTTATAGCCGTATAAATTTTTTACCAGTCTCAAATCCATGCAAAATCTGTATAAATGGCTTTTACCTATACCCATTCTTATTATTTGTTTGGGCGTATATTTATTGCTCACCGGCGAAGCCATTATTAAAAATATATACCGGCCAGCAGTTCAGATTCAGCATGAAAAAAATCCGGAGAATACCCGGCCGCGAAATGAAAGTATCTTTCCGCCTGCAACTACTATTCCGGATAGTTTTAGCGCCGATCTGAAAAGCAACCGCGATTCGGCTTACCCCTATTTTTTGTTAGGTGCCGGTCTTTTACTGGTTTTATGCGTTTTGCCCCGCTTAAGCGAATTATCATTATCGCCCACCGGCGGGGTTTCTTTAAAGATACTGCGCGAACTTCAGGAAACCGTAGATGAAGTTACCGCCACGGCGCAGGCAGTAGCCTCTAAAACCCGAGAAGCCGCCGGTCCGCCCAGTCTTTTAAAATCGCCAACGCCGGACTTAGCCGCCGAATTAAATAAATTGGAGACCAACCGGGCAAAATTAGCGGTATATGCCACTATGCTGCAAAAATTTGCCTCCAGGAGTAAAGAAAAGTAATTTAAACCTGGGTTTAAATCAGGCGGAAATGCATTATAAATTAGCCAATGCCAGCTTTTATCTACAACTAATTGCAGGGGAGTAGAGTAATAAAGCAATAATTCAGAAGCGTAAATTACTGCTTCTTTTTCCGGTGACCTTAAAAATACCGCTATGTGTCAGCAGCATCAACATCGTCATTCTTTATTCTGTATTTTACCGCCTTATATTTTAAGATCTATCGCCGAACACGGTAACAATGACCAACGGAAAATGGCCTTACGGGCCTTGGTCGGTGATCCTACTTTCCGGAGTTTACGGCTAGTGCCGCGTTTATCTTCGGATGTAAACCGGAAAATACCGTCGGCGTTTTTGGTGGCCGGCGAGAAACAGCGGACTATTTTTACCGCTAACCAGTCGCAAACCTTACCCGGTACCATTGTGCGCACCGAAGGGAGCCCCGATAGCGGCGACATTGCCGTAGACGAAGCTTACAATTACCTGGGCGCTACCTACGATTTCTTCTGGAAAGTTTTTAACCGCAATTCCATCGACGATGAAGGCATGCCCTTAAATGGCACCGTTCATTTTGGCCAGGATTACGCCAATGCTTTCTGGGACGGGCAGCGCATGGTTTTCGGCGACGGCGACAACGAGTTGTTTAACCGGTTTACCGTTTCCATTGATGTGATTGCCCACGAGCTCACCCACGGTGTAACCGAAGACGAAACCCAGTTGTTGTATTCCAGTCAGTCCGGAGCCTTAAACGAGTCAATATCGGATGTATTTGGATCTTTGGTGAAGCAGTACACTTTAAACCAAACTGCCGCCGAAGCCGACTGGCTGATTGGCGCCGGCCTATTTACCGATAAAGTACAGGGCACTAATGGGCAGGCTGCCGCGCTGCGATCCATGAAAGAGCCGGGCACAGCTTACGACGATCCGGTTTTGGGCAAAGATCCGCAGCCCGGCCACATGAACGATTTTGTGAATACGTTTGAAGACAACGGCGGGGTGCACATTAACTCCGGCATTCCCAATAAAGCTTTTTACCTGGCCGCCATTAACTTGGGCGGTTATGCCTGGGAAAAAGCCGGCCGTATCTGGTACGAAACTTTGCTGGATTCGCGTCTGAAACCCAATGCCAAGTTTCAGCGCTTTGCCGAACTAACCCTGGAAAATGCGAAACGCTTTGACGCCGAAGAAGCGGTGCGGAATGCCTGGGCCCAGGTAGGTATTTTGCCTTATAACGAGAGTATTGATTATAGTATTTAAACCAGAGGCTTATGAAAATTTATTTTAAACCCGAAGGTGGTTTTGGTTTTTTTCCCGGCTTAAATAAACCCTTAGAACTAAACAGCGAAACTTTACCGGCTGAAGAAGCCAGTCATTTAAGAAACCTGGTGAACGAAGCTCGTTTCTTTACTCTGCCTAACCAAAACGAACAACCTGTTCGGGGAGCCGATATGAAACACTATACCATTAAAGTGGAAGATAAAGACCAGGAGCATTGGGTGCAAATCAGCGATACCGAGGTCAATCCGCCGCTGCAAAACCTGGTGAATTACCTGAATAATAAGCAAAAGAAAGTAGGAGTTAAGTAAAAGGCTTGTTTTCGTACTTCTTGGTTCATTTATTTAATTTACTCTGATTTCGTGCAAACACTTAAAAATTACTTCGGCTATACCGAACACTTCATAAGTCCGGATTTATTGGTGCCACTGCCGGTGATTTCAGCTGCAAGACAAAGTGATCTGGCGCCGGTATTAGGTACTACTGATAATATGGCACGGTACGTTAATTACAGTATAGCCATGAGTAAAACGCGGGGCTTTCTTTATTTTGCGGCCGCCAATATAGATGGCGCTTTGTTTAAAAAAGTATCCCGGCAAGATAACTGGCGCAAAGACGACCGGATTGATTCTGCTTATCAGTGGGGAGAGGAATTATACAAAGCTTCCAGAAGCGATTTCGACCGGGGCCACATGGTAAAACGGGAAGATGTGCAATGGGGCCAAACAGTGCTGGAAGCGCAAAATGCCGCTGATTCTACCTTCTTTTATACCAACTCCGTACCCCAGCACGCCGACCTGAACCAAAAAATATGGCTGGCCTTAGAGGATTATATTCTGCACACCGAAAGCGTACCAAACCACTTGCGTATTGATGTTTTTACCGGCCCGGTACTGGCCGAAACCGATCCGGTTTTCGTAACCGCAGTAAACGGTAAAGAAGTAAAGTTACCGGTGCTGTTCTGGAAAGTTGTTGTTTTCACCAAAGGCGACGGTCAGTTGTACCGCGTTGGCTTTTTGATGGGGCAAAGGAAATTATTGTTGCAAGATCAGATCATCAGACCCGAAACTGCCAAACCTACTTTGTTAGCAGAGTTATTCGAAGATTTTGAAGATGCGGAAACTTATCAGGTTAACATTGCCGCTATTGAAACTTTAACCGGATTAACTTTCCCGCAGGCTCAGGATGTGTACCAGGACCAGCGGCCCGTAAAATTAGTGCTGGAAGAAGTAGACGTACCAGTTACTCTGTTGGATTCGGAAATTGCCGGCACCGAACTGGGGTATCGAATTTCGAATTTAGTGTTGTAGCCAGCATACTGATTTGAAGCAGGATTGATGATTGGTATTGCTTGTATCATTCAGGAAAATCAAATTACCAGAGTAAAAGATAAGGGATAGGACATAAATCACCATATAAAAAGCTTAAGGGGAAATTACCACCCCTGCCCCTCCTAAAACAGGAGGGGAGCTTTCTGCCTATTTTCGAATCTATATTTTATTTTAGGTTGTTACTTAGTTTATATAAAGAAATATATTTAAAAAGTTATATTGTAAGAAAGAAACTATGGCGAAAACGTATAAAGTGCAGGTAGAACTCAGCACCGATGCTACTTTACAGTTATTTAAACTGGAAGGCTATCCCATTGCCCTAACCCGCACCCTGGATAACGTGTACAGATTAGCTATCAGCGAATTTCCGATTGATGGGGAGCTGGATTACTACGTACATTGCACCGGCTGGAACAAAACTACCTGGAGTTTGAAAATTTTGGTAGACGATAAAGATGTAACCCCGGAGCCTATAAAAGGAGTAATTGAAAAAGGTTATTCTGCCGTAAGAGGAGCCATTAAATTCTAAATTATTCCGGATGAAAAAGAAATACTTTCTCCTTTATTTATTCATTTTATCTTTATTTAATCTGGTTTCCCATGAAAGCAAGGCCCAAACCTTTAAGCCTATTTTTGAGGATGGGGAAGGCAGATCTTCTATCATTGCCCCGCTAGGCTTTCTGGGCGTGAATACCGAAAACAGCAGCATCCGCTTTCAGTATTTTTATTCCCGCTCGGCGGAGCTGAATCCGAAAATTCCGGCCGAAATAAAGCGCAACCGTTTTTACTGGGGCGTAGATGTAGCCGGATCGGCGGCAGGCGGATTATCTAATTTGTTTTCTTACGGCAGTTTTACGCCGGGCACTTCGGCCAGCTTATTTTTAGGCCACCGTTCGCTGTTTTTCCCGGCCCTGGATAAACAAGGTGCTCCCGTGTTGCACGGCAAAAATGAAGCTGCCATCGAAGACTGGTTGACCTTGCGGGTAGGCGGACAAGTAGCCAATTATACCTTATACGATGAAAACCTGCCTTTTGCCAACCAGATTTTTAGTGAAAAATTCCGGGGTTATTTAACCCAGTTGGCCTATAATGTATTAATCGGCGGGGCCACATCCATCGGGGTTTCCTGGGATGTGGCGCGGGAAAATAATATTGACGACCTGACACCGGTTCAGTTCCGGCAACAAACGGTTGTTCCGGACCCCAGTGGCCAAACCACGCGCATCTTTGAAAGAGAAGTAAATGCTTACGCGGGCGGGTACGAATCTTTTATTCAGAATACTTTTAGCCTGGATGCCGTACGTTATTTTACGCCCGCTTCCGATATAAACTACGCCCTGCATGCCTACGGCCGTTTAAAACACGACCATGCGCAACCGGTTTACCGGGCCGGTTTGGGTTTTTACTTGTTTCCGCAGAGCAAAATAGCCGGCGGCGTATTCGTAGAATCCGGCGACCTGACGAACAAAATATCCGGTACGCCGCAGTTTTCTAAAAGAATAGATATGGGCTTAACCGTCAAGTTTATTTTGCCCGGTTTAGGCGTGCCTAGTCCGTAATTTAAACTTTTACCACCCCTAACCTCTCCAAAAACAGCAGGGGAGCTTTCTAATTGAAAAATAGAGAACTAATTTGAATTTAATGAGGCAGTATGGATTTGAACAATTTCCTAGTCCCTGGGAAGAGGGCCTCTTGGCAGAAGTATCTGCTGGCAGAAATATCTGCTGACAGATACTTCTGCTAGATTTCTGGTGCCGACTTTAGGAGGCATTCCGACGATAGGAGGAAAAGAAATATCAGCCGCCCGACTCCCAGGGACGGGGCCTGGCGGCCTTGAGGCGACTTAGGCCATTAAAGCCAATTAGCACCATCACCTTGAAAGATGCCATCTTATAAAGATAAACGCTTACTTAAACAACAAAAAATCTCTAAAGACTGAATTTACCCTGGTGATATTATATAAAACTACTCTACTTTAAAAATTCCGTTTTTAATGGCAAAAAGCACCAAACCAACTCGGGTAACCACTTCCAGTTTCCGGAATAATTTATCGCGGGTATCTTCTACCAAACGCGGGTTTATTTTTAGCAGGGGCGCAAACGATTTATAAGGCAGTTCGGTACAGGCTAATTTCAGAAATTCTATTTCCCGGTCGGTTAAATCTATATTGGCTTTTTTGGGCGCATTAATATTTTTTATCAGAATCTGGGTTACCCGGTAATCGTAATAAGAGCCTTCTTCCACCAGCGTTTTCAAGGCTATTTTTAATTCGGCCGGGTCGGCATTTTTAAGTACGTAGCCGTTAACGCCCGACTTTAACATTTTCAGAATGGTTTCATCATCGTTGTGCATCGAAAGGGCCAGAATTTTAACTTCCGGGAAACGCTGTTCCAGCCAGCGGGCTGTTTCGTAACCATCCATTATGGGCATGCTGATGTCTAACAACACCACATCGGGCAGGTTTTGCGGCGATATTTTTTGGGTGAAATCTTTCCCGTTTTCTGCTTCCCAAACTACCTCAAAACCGGTGAAATCGTTTATCAACTCCAGCATGCCTTTCCGGAATAATTTGTGGTCGTCGACCAGGACGACTTTAGCAGGATTGGTAATTTGCATAAGCGTAAAGTTTATTCGGTTGGTAATTTTAATTGTGCCAGGGTGCCTTCGCCCGGCTTGCTTTGCAGGCTAAACGCCGCCCCAATTAAATTGGCGCGGTAATGCATATTGTTCGTGCCAATGCCTTTCCGGGGCTCTTCCGGGTTATGCAAAGCAGCCATATCAAAACCCTGGCCGTCGTCTTTTATACTCAGTATAATTTCGTTGGGCAAGTACATGAGCAGCACCGAAATAAGTTTGGCGCCAGCATGTTTTATAATGTTATTCAGGGCTTCCTGAGCAATCCGGAAAAGGATCAATTTTTTTTCCGCGTCCAGGGGCCTTTCATCGCCGTGTACCGCAAAAGTAGTTTCGTATAATTCGGTTCTCTGAATCAGGTTGAGCTGAAACCGCAGGGACTCCGCCAAACTCTGTTGCTGCACAAATCCGGTATTTAATCTTTTCGATAAATCCCGCAGGTCTTGTATGGCCTGGTCCAGCAATTCTTTACTCGCGGTTACTTTGCGCGCGCTGGCACTGTTTTCTTCGGTTTGGATGCTGCTGATATGCAGGCGCACCAGCGAAAGAATTTGGCCGATATTATCGTGAATTTCCTGGGAAATAGAACGAAACGTTTGCTCCTGCATTTCCAGTTGCACTTTCAGTAATTCCTGTTGATTTTTGTTTTTTACGTCTTCAATATTCCGCAGGTATTGGTGGTAATGCCGCTGGTGAATAAATACAAAGATGATTACAAAAGACGTAAACGTTAAAATCAATAAAGTTATAGCAATTACAAATTGTATTTCTCCTGTAAGAGTTGACATATAATACCCCTAGCTAAAAAAATACATAGAATTAAAAATAAGACATTATGCGTTAGCCACACCAATCTTAAATTTTCTATGTTTAAAAAAGTAAGTTTCTTAAACGTAAGAAAAATATAGAAGCTACCCGCATAATAAGTAAACAAACCGGTTACGTACCAAAAATTTTTAGATTTGGCGATATCAATGGTGGCCGGACGCAGCAGATTTTCCAGGTAATATAAAAACGAATAAACAACAATCAGGAAGCTGGCCACGCTGTAGGAATTACTATTAAACGACTCTAAGTTTTCCCATTTTATAATATTAACGAAAAAGAAAATACCAAATATTACCAGCAAGCCATACAGAATATTACTGCTTTGCTGAAAATTTAAGATACTTGAGAAATAAATGGTTAAGATAAAAAAGGAGACCGCACAATTAAGATGGTACAGGTATAAATTATTTAAAATTAAATACTGATCATACACAATAGATACGGTATTAATGATAGTCTGGAACAGGATAAACCAAAAGATATAATCCCGCCGCCGGGCTTTCTTTATTTTAATGAAAAAATAAAGAAGAAGGGCCCAGGGCGAAATTACATCCAAAAATATGGTTATCTGCGATAACATAAATTTTACATTATTACTTTAACTAACAACCCGGCGGCCGGGGGCAACCCGGAACGACTTCACCATCAATTTGATCCCTATCGTCGGTATCACTAATAGTAGTTGCCTGAACTTCAAATTTAAAAACTTTACCTTCATGTTCATCATGTATTAATACCCGAATCGCCAGCGAAGTAGTATCTAGGGCATCTTCTTCTATTTGGGACAGTAATTCCTTAATTGCCCGCGCCGAAAATACATACTCCGAACGGTAAATTTGTTTGGCCATAATTTTAGTTTTAAATGGTTATTGGTTAAATATTTAATTGATAGTTTACTGTTGTTATTCCCTTGAACTTATCATAAAGGCCTATTAACCCACCAACAGAACTAACCTGTCGTTCCCTAACCACTTTTATCTAATAGCTTTTATTTAGATCGTAAAACTTTATTTCCGGACAATTACACTATACCCGTTAAGATAATAACTCAGCAAATCCGCGTGCTCCTTTTGTTTGAAGGTGCACGCGTAAGAGTATAATAAAGAAATAGCCCGGTTTATCTTTCTTTTCTTAATTGCTGATAGCTTTATTTTAAATCCGGATGTGCAAATATTCCGCTAAAATGGGTAGGTATCAATGTGGTTTCTCCCATAATAATGCGGAAAATCACATTCTTGCTTTATCCTTTTTCCCACTTTCGGGCTACTGAAATCCTAAAGCAGTATTGCGGATATGCTCATTGTGAGTAGGTTAGGTAGAAAGTGCATTTGTACTGTTCAAAAAGACTTTACCCAATTTTAGCTTAAGTGAATTGTGAACCAATAGCTACCGATTATGGGCCGGAAAACAGAGTGTGCTTTGTCTGTACTTTCACCGAAAACCCGTCCATAACCCCGGAACCCCTGAGCAAGCGGGAAAAAGAAGTTTTAAAATTAGTAACTGCCGGCTACAGCAGCAAGCACATTGCCGACCAGTTATGCATCAGTTTGCATACCATAAACACCCACCGCAAAAAAATGATCGGGAAAATCAATACCAAAAACACCGGGGAACTGGTACAGCACGCTTTTAGCAACCAACTAGTCTGAAAAATACTGAAAAGTAGGTATTGTGGGCGTTTTCTTACTTATCTACTTTTAAGAAAATCAAGATGCAAAATTTACAGGAGGATATTTGAACACAAGTTGAGCGCAATTAAACCTTAAATAAAGCATGATTGCTATGACGGAGATGCTGCATAACGCCCTGGATTGGACGTTTCGGCAAAAGCAACAGTACAAAACAAAAGAGCAGATTTCAATAATACCTTCTTAAACCTAGTTATATAAATATGAAAAAATTATACCTATTTTTATCGCAATCCTTTCTCTTAACTGCGCCTGTAACTGCACAGCAAACTGTTAAAATCTTTTTTGAACAAGCTCAAGATACAATTCGCAGACAGGAAACTGCTTCTACTTACCCAATTACTATAAAGTTAGATTCGGTTTTGATAAAAACTGATTCATTGTCTTTATATACAGTTACTGCGAAAATAGATGAAGTGAAATCTACTTTACCTAAATCTGATTATAAGCTTAATTTTAATAGTGTTTCACTAGATAAGATTTCATCAGGGTATACTTTTTTTCTTACATTACAAGGAGATACATTAGTAGACAGAGATCGGCAATTGTTTTTTAACTTGGAAATTATGAAGGGCGGTAAGAAAGTTGGCATAAACTTGCCTAGAAGTAATTCAACTCTTCATATCACAGTGGAAGGTTTTAAAGCACTTAATAAATATAATTACCTAGGTTATGTAGGAACGAACTTTGATCTAGTAGATGGAGTGAAGGCACGAGACCTGTTTTTTGCTGTTAACCTTTTTGCCCCACCACAAAATAGTAAGCAAGGCTTTGGCTTTAGCCTAACCATGTACGGTAACAGAACAGTATCTCTTACTGATACCTCTGGACGAAGAACATATACTTCAAAAATTGTTGGATTGGGTGGGGACAGTGCACGTACATACACAGCTGAAGGGCTTAGAACAGTAAGCAGAGTTTCAGATAACCTCGGAGCTATGTTTAGCCCATTAATTAGAATTGGTAAGGCCAGCAATCCAGACCGTATAACGCAACTTTATTATGCACCTCAGTTTGAATTTATTTGGCGTCGGACAAATAGAACAACTACTTATACGGATAATATATTAGTAGATTCAACTGATCGTCCAAATAGGCCGATCAGAGGTACCTTAGAACTTACACCACTATATGAAACTATACCTTTTAATGTATATGATGTATATTTGGGCTTTGGAGGGTTTTTATTAAAACATGAAAACCGATTCATAAGTATTCGGGTGCAGTCTTCATTAGGTATTAACTATAGTTATACAGCCAGCAACAGGAGTGAAATCAATGCATCCATCTATTCATCATACGAAAGAAACTGGAATCCATTTTTTTATGCTAGAGCATGGGTAACTGAACCAATTTCAGGTCTTACCTTTGGAGCTGAGGTGTCGAACAATTTTGGAAAAGGTAATTACCGACCTTATTACAATGTTACGCTTTCAAAAGCTATAAACTTAAATGCATTAGGTGCAATCTTCCAACCTGTAACTTCCAGATGATAGTTTCTAGTATTATTGAATAGGTATATAGAAGTTGTAATTACCAACTATGGTTTTGAAAGTTGATGTATTATAGATTTAGTTTTTATTTATTATTGTATAGGAAATAAAAACGAAATCTATAATATATTGTACAAAATTCACTTTCGGAAAAAAATTACTGTTTTTTCATCTTTTCCATCAAATCATCAAACACTACAGCAATCCAATCCTTCTCCCATTCAGTGCGGAAATTAATATCATTGGAAGAAGGGCGGTGTTCATTAAGGTCATCAATTCTTACTAATGTAGGAAGAGGCAAGCTATCCCCAATAAGTAAGGCTTCTTGTCGTTCAAGAACGGCAAGTGTATCTGTTAGTGCATTTACATTATCAGGCAATAAACGTTTAACATAATTTTGGTCTGTTGGATTGGTCAATCGCATGGCTACAAAATTATTGCATTGCGAAAATATCGTTTCTGAAATTTCTGAAGGCCTTTGGCTGACAATCATTAATGACAACCCATATTTTCTTCCTTCTTTTGCAATTCGTTCTATAGATTTCTTTACGGAATTATATTTAGAACCATCATGATTGGGTATATAATTATGGGCTTCTTCTAAGACAATTAAAAAGGGTACTTCCTTTTTGTCTGCTTTGATACCTTTATAATGAAAGCAAAAATCAAAAATTAACCGGCTGATTAGAGAAACAACTATACTTAACACCTCAAATGGAATTCCGCTTAAATCAATTATAGTTACATTACATTCAGAAGAAGTTGTGTAGCCGGTAAATTGTTGAATTATATCCCCTAAATCTGTTGTTTTATATTCATCCCCATTAGTCTTTCTTGGTTTTAGCAAGAAATTCAATCTGTCATCGTTTAACTTTGTTTCTAATCTTAAAATAAATCTATCAAATTCAGTTGCATAAGGTCCAGCATTTATTTTTCCATTAGCTTTATCTTCAAATTCAATTTCTTCAAATAATTGAAATTCATCTAGAACTCCATTTTTTTTATCCTTTATTTTTAACTCACCTGTTTTAGCTTCTTTTGTTGATTTATTATGATTTGTAATAAACTGACAAACTTCTTCAATGCTAAAATAAACGGGTACATCATAGTTGATTTTCTTTAGACCGGCATTGTAACGTTTTTTATTTTGTGTAACAGCAGATTTAAACATGGAGACCTGATTGTGAGAATTATTTTCATTACTTTCAATAAATAATTCTTCCAGTTCCTCGGAATTCATTAACCAGTAAGGAAGTATTAAGTTGTCGATTGAAATGTGCTTGCAACAAGGGAACGCTGATTTATATTCTCCATGTAGATCAAAAAGGATCACATGAGAGTTATTTAAAATACTATTCTGCTCTTGCAGGTCGGTAGCTTTGATGCCTTCCTGTAAAATTTTGGCAACGGTACCTGATTTGCCAGATCCGGTTGAGCCTACAATAGCAACATGTTTACTGAAAAATTTGTCCCCATCCACGGCAACATCTATCTTCAAATCTTGGGCTAGTTTTGAAAACTTAAATTGTTTGTTAGTAGCAATAGTATTGTAAATTTTTTGTAAAACGCTACTGTCCGCAATTTCTACATAACTGGGAGGGATGGCTATTTGTTGGCCACCCCTTTTAAAATTACCACAATCGTCAATAAAGCCTATAGGCTGGGCATCAAGAATAAATAATGGTGGAGAAATTACTCCTAATTCATTTAAAGGATTATTTGTGTCTTTTATTTTGAAACTTTGTACTAAAGCAATTATAGAAGTTTGATTATCATCAGATATCTTTAGATAACTGCCAATAGTAAAATCTTTTGTTTCATGTTTAAATTTATCAAAATCCAGAACTTCTATTTGGATTAAGCTTGGTGATACATTAACAATTCTAAAAATATCTGTAGTTACTTCCATTGATTTAACAAACTAATTTTGATACTTCCTTTAAATCTTCACAATATTTTATATCTAAAAGTTGTACTCCTTTTTCTATAAAACCTAAAAAGGGGAAATCCTCGTTCGAAAAATATAAAAAGGCATTATGTCGATCTATTTCATGGTGATGTTTTTCAAATGTACCTCTAGAAGCTAATTTAATTATATAAGATGATTTAGAAATTTTTGTAGCCTTTGATATATTAATCACTGGTTCCTTATTGAAAATACTATTACTAAATGAAATATGTTCATAGCCATCATTAAAATTAATATTATCTTCTAGAAGTTGTTTCTTTACTTTTAACATTGTTTCATTATCTAAATCTAAAATCAATGTAGGAGGTTTAGTTGTGTGTAAAGCAAAATTTACTTTATAGTGCTTTGAAATTAAATTTATAATAAACTGGTTTATTGGTAAATCAGCATTATTAGCAGAAAGTACATTTTTGCCTAAGAAGATGAGTTTATTTTTACTTGGGGTTAAAGCGCTTGTTGATTTTATAGTTTGCCCAATTAAGTTTAAATATTCATTTTGTGATTTATACTTTTTAAACCAGATCGTGAAAAGACTTTGACGGCAGTTAATAGCTTCGATGAATTCTTTGTAAGTTATTTTCCTATCAGATTCAGTTGGCAAAATGGCCTTATTTAATATTGTCCTTAAAGCATTATTATAAAAATGAATCTGAGCCTCTGGTTCAGTACAATTGAATTTAGTTTTTAATTTATCAATAAGTGTTTGTTGTTGAGTATAAAATTCTTCTCCAAATATAATTTTTAACTTCTTTAAAAAAGCTGTAAGTGTAGCATCATTGATTGTTTTGTCAGCATAATAATTCTTCTGTATCCAATTCCCATCTTCTTTCTCTTTGTATGTTAAAAGCTTTTTAAATTCACTTAAATTATAAGTTTTAGTAGATTGTGACTGCTCTTCTGAAAAATGGGCATATAAAGTATATGTGATTTGCTTAGTACTATTTTTTACAAAATGATCCAGCATTAATAAAATCGGTTCGCGAATTGCTGAATCAGTACATTTCTTTGTTGTTAAATATTTACACTGTACAGTTTCTAATCCGTTAAGAGAATCAATATCTATATCTTCGATTCCTTCAATTAGTATACTATCGGTATCATTCGTTAAATCCAGTAGTTTAGAAATGGATGTGTCAAACTGATAATAATATCCTTTTATTGTTGCTTCCGCCGAACGTGATGACATTAGAATAAACCTAATTATAGTTTAATAGTTACTCCTAAAAACTGCTATCTATTTATAAATCTACCATTTAATTTAAAAATATTCATTCACCATTATAATTTTTTATAAACATAATCTAAACTAAAAGCCTTTTTGATCTATCGAAAGGCTTTTAACAGCTATTTATAACATAAAATTTACTGTCTTATTACTCCCCTAACACCTTCACCACCAACTTAGAAGCCCGCTGCCCATCATGATACACCCGAATCGAAGATTTAATATAATCCTCCGGATTAGCCTGGTAAATATTCATAAACTGTTGCGGGTTGCGGTCGACCAGCGGGAACCAGGAGCTTTGGATTTGCACCATCAGGCGGTGGCCTTTTTTAAAGGTGTGCAGCAAATCGGGTATTTCGTATTTTACCGGCGTAACGGCATTGGGTGTAAAAGCCGTCGGGTTTTCGAAGCTGTTGCGGAATTTACCCCGCATTATTTCGGCGCGTACCAGTTGCTGGTAATTGCTCATGTTGGCGGTGCTGCCGGGAGCCGCAGCGGAGTCTGGCGTGTCTTCTGGGTATACATCCATCAGTTTCACTACAAAATCAGCATCGGTGGTGCTGATGCTCACGAGTAAATCGGCTAAAACAGGACCGGCCAGGGTTAAATTGGAAGTTAAAGGGTCGGAAGTAAAGGTTAACACGTCGGGGCGGGTGGCGGCAAAACGCTGGTCGTCGAGCATGTATTCGCGGGTGCGGGCGCGGTGGGCTTTGCCCTGGTAAGGCACGGGATTGGCCGGGTCCGAAATATACTCCGCAAAGGAATTAGTGGCGGTGGGAGCGGTGAAGCCCAGTTTTCCGTTCGGCAGTAAATACAAGCTGCGTTCTTCTGTATGGGCCGGTGGCCAGGTAGGAAAGGTGCGCCATTTGTTTGCGCCGGTCTGGAAAACGGTGGCTTCGGCTAGTTTAGGAGCATTGCCTTGATTTTTTAAATGGTAGTTCATGAACGGCAAAAACAAGCTGTCCAGGTAATACTGGCCGGTAGGGGCATCAAACCGAACATCGCCCAAAGAACTGGCTTCCGACCACCAGCAGCCGTGGCACCAGGGGCCCATAACCAGTTTATTGTTGGTTTTGGGGTTTTGCTTTTCCAACTGCTCGTAGGTTTCCAGGGCGCCGTATAAATCTTCGGCATCGAACCAACCGCCCACGGTGAGCATAGCCGGTTTCAGGTTTTTGGCGTGGGAAAGCGGATTGCGGCTTTTCCAGTAGCTGTCGTAGTTGGGGTGCGCCAGAATATCGTTCCAGAACGAGATGCTGTCTTTAAAGAATTCGGTGTTGGCGCGCTTGGGCGTTTGAATGGTATTCAGGAAATAATCGTAGTTATCGCGGTTTTTGCTGTTCAGCACCCCAAAGGTGCGGGTGGCGGATTTGTCCGGCGTATCCTGGTTGAACCAGGGCAAAAAATCAAAGAAATCCATCCAGAAAAAAGCGCCTTTGTGGTGCACATCGTCGCCGATAAACCAATCGGTAACCGGGGCCTGCGGCGAAACAGCTTTCAGGGCCGGGTGGTTGCTGACGGCGGCCGTGGTGCTGTAGAAACCGGGGTACGAAACGCCATGAATGCCTACGTTGCCGTTGTTCCCTTTTACGTTTTTCAGGAGCCAGTCAATTACATCGTAGGTATCGGTGGCTTCGTCGGGCTGTTTTTGTTTTTTCTTATCGGCGTTGGCTAGCAGGGGGCGTTCGTGGTCGTATTTACCGGTGGAGCGCCAGCGGCCCCGAACATCCTGTTCTACCAAAATAAAACCTTCGCGCACCAAACGGGCAAAACTAGGATTGGTATAAACGCGGCTGTAGAGGCGGGTGGCGTTGTAAGGCGTGCGCGTCATCAGGAAAGGGTATTTCTTGCCTTTGCCCGCATCTTTCGGTACCAGGATTTCGGTGTATAGTTTTATGCCGTCGCGCACCGGGATCATTTCTTGGCGCCATTCGTAGTTTTGCACCAGGTACAGGCTATCCTGTTTTTGCTGCGCAGTTAGCTTTACCACTTCCGTTTGGGCGTGGGTAGGCCGGGTAAACAGGAAACCGATTACTAGTAGGAGAAGGAGCGTTTTCTTCATGGTTTTTTGTGTATGGTACCACTTTTGGAAAATATCGGGGCTAAAATAAGGGTTAAACAGATGAAAATTATATTTAAACTGTAAAATGTGTTAAAATATTTATCTGGGATATTAAGCCGGCATAGTTAACGGCATTTTTTTGATTTTATCCGCTTCTGGACTTGGTCTGTTTAAATAAAGAAGCCTGGAAATGCCAAATTAGTTTGATAGTTGAAATTACGTTGTGAATAAAGTCGACTACTCTTGCCTCTCCTCATCCAGGAGCAAACTTAGGCTGAAGCTAACAGTTAGCACCAGTACCTTGAAAAATGCAATCTTTCAAAAGGAAAGCTTTATATAAATTATTATCCTCCCCCAACCCCCTCCGAAGGGGGACAAATTACCTAACCTATATTATAACTATCTATACATACAAGAAGGCTACTCTTTCTCATACAACAAAAAGTGCTGAATCGGTAGAAACTCTTCTCGCTGATAAAGCTTAAAACTATTAGCGCTTAGCTCTTTATTGGCCTGAGCGACGCTCATTTTGTGCAATTCTTTTATAGGGATGGCCGAGTCTTCGGCGCGGTATTCCAGCAGCAATAACTTTCCGGTGGGTTTAAGGGCTTGGTGGATGGCTTGCAGCATTTCCTGCGGATATTCCAGTTCGTGATACACATCAACCATAATGGCCAGATCAACGGAAGCGGCCGGGAGGTTAGGCGATTGGCTGGTGCCTTTTACTACTTCTACATTCGCCAAACTTAGCTCTTGTTTGCGTTTTTTTAAAGCCGAAATAAAAGCATCCTGCACTTCCACGGCGTATACTTTTCCTTGTGGTACCTGCGGGGCGATCCGAAAAGTATAGTAACCCGTGCCGGCGCCAATATCGGCTACTACGCTGTTGCTTTTTAAATCTAATTTCGAAATGGCTAAAGCTACGTTTTCTTCTTCCTGTCGGGTGTCGCGTTCCAGCCAGTCGCCGCCAGCCGCACTCATCACACTAGCAATTTCACGGCCCCAGAATACTTTGCCGGTACCGTCCGGATGCGGAGTTTTGGTAGTATAAGCCGCAGTGACCGTCTGTTGCGTTTTAACCCAGCCCGTGTCGCAGGCGCTAACCAGCCATAGCAGGAGAAAAAAGTAATAATGGGTGATACTTGAAAAGGGTTGGGAAGAGTTCATGTTCTTTAACAAGGTAAGTGGGGGTATGGTTTTAACCTGAGAATAATTTGCGGGTTATTTTTGCTGAAAAATACCTTTTATAAGCTGTTCTAAATAAGCTACATTTATGATATAAACTACCTAAAGCAAAACAAGCCAATGGCGCGCTACTGTTTAACCTTAGATTTAAAAGAAGATCCGGACCTGATTGCGGCGTATGAGCAATACCACCGGGCGGTTTGGCCCGAAATTCTGGAAAGTATAAAAAGTGCCGGTATTAAACACATGGAAATATACCGGTGGCAAAACCGGCTTTTCATGCTCATGGAAGCATCCGCTAATTTTAGCTTGGAAGAAAAAGCAAAACAAGACGCGGCCAACCCCAAAGTGCAGGAATGGGAAACGATGTTGTGGCAATATCAGCAAGCTTTACCCGGCGTAAAACCCGGGGAGAAATGGCAGTTAATGCGTAATATTTTTACTTTATGAAGAGGAAAACTGATGACTTTGCTTATTGGCAACAAGGACGTTTTATGTTTGATATTTATGGCAGGTGATAGTAAAGAGCAGAAATATTGCCCATTAAACTACTGGTTGTAAAACAAAAAAGCCTTTCTGATTTTTCAGAAAGGCTTTTTTGTAATTAAATATATCTATTAACGGTTACCGTCTACTTCTTCGTAATCTACATCGGTTACATTGTCGGTAGCACCTTGGCCATTACCGCCTGGTTGGCCTTGACTGTCGCCGCCGAAACCGGCACCGCCGAATCCGCCGTCCGCACCAGGTTGTCCGTCGGCACCTTGGGTAGCGGCATACATTTCTTGCGAGGCAGCCTGCCAAGCATTGTTAATCTGCTCCATAGCAGCATCTACCGCGGCTAAATCTTTGCTACCATGAGCTGTTCTCAGCTGCGCTAAAGCACCTTCGATAGCCGATTTGTTACCGGCCGAAAGTTTATCGCCGTATTCTTTCAGCTGTTTCTCGGTTTGGAAGATCATAGAGTCAGCCGCATTCAGCTTCTCAATTTCTTCTTTCACGCGTTTATCGGCTTCTTCGTTGGCTTTGGCCTCGTTGCGCATACGCTCAATTTCAGATTCGGATAAACCGGAAGAAGCTTCGATCCGGATTTTTTGCTCTTTACCAGTACCTTTATCTTTGGCCGATACGTGCAGAATACCGTTGGCATCAATATCGAAAGTTACCTCGATTTGCGGCACACCCCGCATAGCTGGTGGTAAATCAGCTAAGTGGAAACGACCAATGGTGCGGTTATCGCGGGCCATCGGGCGCTCACCTTGCAATACGTGAATTTCTACTGATGGCTGGTTATCCGAAGCCGTAGAGAACGTTTCGGATTTTTTAGTCGGGATAGTCGTATTCGATTCAATTAGTTTGGTCATCACGCCACCCATGGTTTCGATTCCCAAAGAAAGTGGCGTAACGTCTAACAACAATACGTCTTTTACTTCCCCGGTTAATACGCCACCTTGGATAGCAGCACCAATAGCTACTACTTCGTCGGGGTTTACCCCTTTAGAAGGTTTTTTACCGAAGAATTTTTCTACTTCTTCCTGAATACGCGGAATACGGGTAGAACCACCCACCAAAATTACTTCGTCGATATCCGCAGCTGATAAACCGGCATCTTTAAGCGCCTGACGGCATGGTTCCATAGAACGACGTACCAGATCATCGGCTAAAGCTTCGAATTTAGCGCGGCTTAATTTGCGCACCAAGTGTTTCGGACCAGTTTGGGTAGCCGTAATATACGGTAAGTTAATTTCGGTTTCGTTAGAGCTGGATAACTCAATTTTAGCTTTTTCAGCCGCTTCTTTTAAACGTTGTAACGCCATTGGATCATTACGCAGATCCATGTTTTCTTCGCTTTGGAACTCCTGGGCTAACCAGGCGATAATAACCTGGTCAAAATCATCACCACCCAGGTGGGTATCACCGTTGGTAGATAATACTTCAAAAACGCCGTCGCCTAACTCCAGGATAGAGATATCGAATGTACCACCACCTAGGTCGTAAACGGCAATTTTCTGGTCTTTATGTTGTTTGTCCAGACCGTAAGCCAAAGCGGCGGCGGTTGGTTCGTTTATAATCCGTTTTACATCTAAGCCCGCAATGGCACCCGCTTCTTTGGTAGCCTGGCGTTGCGCATCGTTAAAGTAAGCCGGAACAGTAACAACCGCTTCAGTTACAGTGGTGCCTAAATAATCTTCGGCCGTCTGCTTCATTTTTTGCAGTACCATAGCCGAAATTTCCTGCGGTGTATACTGACGGTCACCAATTTTTACCCGTACCGTATTGTTGCTGCCGCTTTCTACTTTATAAGAAACATGTTGGGTTTCGCCGGTTACTTCCGAATAGCCGCGACCCATAAAACGCTTAATTGAAGCGATGGTATTTTGCGGGTTAGTGATGGCCTGACGTTTAGCCGGATCACCTACTTTACGTTCTCCATTGCCATTGTCCAGGAAAGCCACAATAGAAGGTGTCGTTCTACGGCCTTCGCTGTTGGGTATTACTACTGGTTCGTTACCTTCCATTACGGCCACGCACGAGTTGGTAGTACCTAAGTCAATTCCTATTATTTTTCCCATTTTCTATATATGTTAAATTCTTATTTCACAGTTTTAATCGTTACGGGATACTTAACAAGGGATGTGCCAGCCCTAAAAAAGCCGCTTTTCTGTGACAGATTGTCACCCTTGTCCTTGCCCCAAAACGGTTTTCTGACTAAGCTACTATTATATGCCTGATAGCCTCATCAGAATAATACGATTTGGCAGAAAAGTATATTCTTACCCTATTAAACCGGATAAAGTTGCACCTTGCATTACTTGCCGCCGGTACGCAGGGATTTTATTTCTGCGGGAGTAAGCGGGCGGTATTCGCCGGGAGCTAAAGTGCCTAATGTAAGCGGGCCAATAGATTGCCGGATTAAACGTAAGGTGGGAAAGCCTACGGCCGCCGTCATTTTGCGGACCTGCCGGTTCATGCCCTGGGGAATTTTTATTTCGAGCCAACTTGTAGGAATGTTTTGCCGGAACCGGATGGGTTTGGATCGTTCCCATACCGCAGGTTCTGCTGGTAGGAGGCGGGCTTTGGCCGGTAAGGTTTTAATATTCTGAATAACAACACCGGCTCTTAATTGCGTTAAAGCTTCTTCGGTCGGGATGCCTTCTACCTGTGCCCAATACGTTTTCTCTATTTTGAATTTAGGGTTGGATAGTTTATGCTGGAGTACTTTATCATCCGTCAGTAAAACCAAACCTTCGCTATCAAAATCCAACCGACCCACCGGGTAAATATTGGGCACCGATACAAAATCTTTCAAAGTTTTACGCCCCTGTTCATCGGTAAATTGGGTGAGTACTTCGTAAGGTTTGTTAACTAATATGTAGTTATAGTTCATAACTGTTTTTGTCCGTAGTCGGTAATCGTTAATTTAGTAGACTACAAAACTACAATCCTCAAAAATTAGCTTTATTCTATTCAATAATTAATTTTTAGGGAATTAAAATTTTAGGAGTTTGAAATTTTAAAAAGTAAGAGAGTGCAGGATTTATACTTGTTAAAAAGAAAATTGTATTAGTTTATACCCTTTGAATTTTTTTTTTAGCTGGCGAATATTTATAAATATTTGTGAGAAGTCTATTATAGATATTTAGTTAGTTCGTTTATTTTCCAATCTTCAATAAGTCCTAAAGATGCAGCTTCAACATAACAATTCTTTAGAGCTTGTTTCATTGAGTCTTTTCCTAATCCTTGAGCAGGTTTTTAAATGTTTAATCCATAACTCCAATTCTTTTTCCGTGGTCATAACTCTATCGATTTTAACAATTGATTGTGCAACTGAAAATATCATAGTTGCCAATTCTTTATCGATTACCTTCTTGGGAGAACTCCATTTTGCAGAAGAAAAGATGTCTGTATAAAAAC
>Ga0210040_10003207_pt1 | contig 22327 bp, 19 predicted proteins | sample CryGeyCG12114_NA_FD_185462 | JGI IMG/M metagenome (GOLD analysis project Ga0210040, IMG submission 185462) | Groundwater microbial communities from aquifer - Crystal Geyser CG19_WC_8/21/14_NA (SPAdes) (version 2) | ecosystem: Environmental > Aquatic > Deep subsurface > Groundwater | place: USA...
CCGGGTTGGTCTCCGCCTCCTCGGTGGTCAGCCACACCGAGCCGCACCAGACACCGTCGGCGCCCAGGGCCATCCCGGCGGCGAGCTGGCGGCCGCGGCCGATCCCCCCGGCGGCCAGGACGGGCAGCGGGCCCACGGCGTCGACCACCTCGGGCACGAGCACCATCGTGGCGATCGAGCCGGTGTGCCCGCCGGCCTCGGTGCCCTGGGCGACGACGAGGTCCGCGCCGGCGGCCTTGTGCCGGACGGCGTGCTCCACCGAGCCTGCCAGCGCCGCGACGGGGATGCCGGCACCGTGCGCCCGCGAGATGAAGTGCGGCGGCGGCGGGCCGAGCGCGGAGGCGACGAGCTTGGTCTCGTGGGCGAAGAGGACGTCGAGCAGCGGCGCCATGCTCTTGGGGTCCACCCGCATGCCGCCGACGCCGGAGCTGCGGCCGCCCGTCGGGCTGTCGGCGGGCAGCGGCGGGATGCCGTACCGGTCGAGCAGCCCGTCGAGCCACTGCCGGTGCCCGGCGGGCAGCAGGTCGCCCAGGGCCGCCCGGTCGAGGCCGCCGGACTCGGACCCGGTGAACTTCTCGGGCACGAGCAGGTCGACGCCGTAGGGCCGGCCCTTCACCTCCGCCTCGATCCAGGCGAGGTCGATGTCGAGCTGCTCGGGCGTGTGCGCGACGGCACCCAGGACGCCGAGCCCGCCGGCGTTGGTCACCGCGGCGACGACGTCGCGGCAGTGGCTGAAGGCGAAGATCGGGACGTCGATGCCGACGAGGTCGGTGGCGGGAGTGCGCACGGGAGTGCCTCTCAGGTGGTGGGGCGGTCGGTGCGGGCGGGGTGTGTCGGGTGGACGGGGAGTGCGGGGACGGTCATCGGGTGAGGCCCTGCAGGAGCATGTCGACCACCTCGTCGGCGGCCTGCCGGGGCGAGCTGCGCAGCGTGCGGGCCACGTCGGGGTCGGCCAGGCTGCGGCCCAGACCGGCGAGCACCCGGGCCACCGCCGCGGTGTCGACGTCGGCGATGTCGCCGCGGGCCACGGCGGCGTCGAGGAGGGTGCGCGTGACGTCGACCAGGTACTCGTTGTGGCTGTCGACCAGCGCCTTCACCGCGGGCACCGTGGCGAGGTCGCGCGACCAGGCGTCGGTCGCCCGGCCGACCGCCACGTGCGCCGCGCGCAGGTAGCCGCGGACGGCGTCCAGGGGGGCCATGTCCTCGGCGATGATCCGCTGGGCGTCGCCGCCGATCCGCCACAGCTGGCGGTCCACGACCATGAGCACCAGCTCGTCGCGGCTGGGGGCCAGCGCGTACAGCGTGCGCAGCGAGCACCCGGCCCGCGCGGCGATCTCGGCCATGGTGAGCTCGGCGAAGCCGTCGCGGAACAGAGCGTCGAGCTGCCGCAGCACCTCGCGCTGCCGCTCGGTGAGCTGCTCCTCCCGGTCCCGGTCGAGGACGGGGCGCGGCCGCTCGACGGTCGTCGGCGCGGTCGGCATGGGCGGACCGTAGGGCGGTAATTCGAGCAAGTCAACGTTACCGGCTGGGCGGCGCGCGAGGGCGCCGTCCTCGCGCGGGCCGACGCGGGAGCGGGTACCGTCGATCCTGTAGTTGAACGCGCAACAACCGTTGGGTCACGTGCCCACCACCGCCTCGCCAAGGAGCGCCCATGACCAAGATCGCCGTCGTCTACTACTCCTCCACCGGCAACACCCACCAGCTGGCCCAGGCCGTCGCCCAGGGCGCCGAGGAGACCGGCGCCGAGGTCCGCCTGCGGCGCGTCGCCGAGACCGCGCCGGACGTCGCCGTCGACAGCAGCCCCGCCTGGCGCGCGCACCTCGACGCCGTCGCCGACATCCCGCTCGCCGAGCCCGGCGACCTGGAGTGGGCCGACGGCTACGCCCTCGGCACCCCCACCCGCTTCGGGACGCCGTCCGCGCAGCTCAAGTCCTTCATCGACTCGCTGGGGCCCCTGTGGGCCACCGGCAAGCTGGCGAACCGCGGCGCCACGGCCTTCACCAGCGCGCAGAACACCCACGGCGGCAACGAGTCGACGATCCTGACGATGTTCAACGTCTTCTCCCACTTCGGCGCCGTGATCGTCCCGCCGGGCTACACCGACCCGCTGCTGTTCGCCGCCGGTGGCAACCCCTACGGCGCCTCGGTGCCGTCGGCCGGGAACTCGAACGCCGCCTCGGACGAGGTGCTGACCGCCGCCCGGTACCAGGGACGCCGGCTGGCCGAGATCAGCGCCAAGATCGTCGCCTGAGCCGTTCCGCGACCGCTCGAGGGCGGGGAACCAGGACTTCCGGGACACCGGGCCCCGGATCCCCGCCCTCGCCGCTCCCGCATACTGCCGCCGTGACCGGGTCCGTGCGCGTGCTGCACGTCCCCGCCGACCACGGCTACGTCGCGCACCTGACCGACGACCGGGTCCCCGGCGTCGCATTCGTGCAGCTCCCCGGGAACGACGGCGCGTGGCGTCCCTCCCCGGCCCTGGACCCGTCGTGGATCGCAGCGAACGCCGGCCGCTTCGACGTCCTGCACGTCCACTTCGGGTTCGAGGGCCGCACCCCCACCGAGCTGGAGGCGCTCGTCGCCGCGGTGCGGACCGCCGGGCGGGGCCTGGTGCTGACCGTCCACGACCTGGAGAACCCGCACCTCCCCACGCAGGACCGCTACGCCCGGCTGCTCGACGTCCTCGTCCCGGCCGCGGACGCCGTCGTGACGCTGACCCCCGGCGCGGCCGGTGAGGTGCGGCGCCGCTGGAGCCGGCGCGCCCTGGTCGTGCCGCACCCACACGTGGCACCGCTGCCCGAGATCGGCGTCCCCCGCCCGGACCGCCCGCGCCGCGTGGTCGGCCTGCACCTGAAGAGCCTGCGGGCCAACCTGGCGGCACGGCCGGTGCTGCGCTCGCTGGTCGAGGCCGTCGGCCGGCTGCCGCAGGCGGAGCTCCGCGTCGACCTGCACGACGAGGCGCTCGACCCCGCGTTCCCGCGCCACGACGCCGAGCTGGTCCGCGACCTGCGCGCAGCCGCCGCGTCCGGCGCCCTCGACCTGCGCGTCCACGCCCGCTTCGACGACGCCGGACTGCTGGCCTACCTGCGCGAGCTCGACGTGTCGGTCCTGGGGTACGGGCACGGCACCCACTCGGGCTGGCTGGAGCTGTGCCACGACCTCGGGGTTCCCGTGGTCGCGGGCCGGGTCGGGTTCCTGCACGAGCAGCAGGCCCTGGTCCAGGTCGACCTGCACGACCCCGGGGCCCTCGCCGGGGGGCTCGCCCGGTCGATGGCCGCAGACCCCGGGGCGGCCGCGACCAGGGCCGACCGGCTGGCCCAGCGGCTCGACGTCGCCGTCGCGCACCGCGACCTGTACCGGCAGGTGGCGGCCGGTACCGCGGCGGAGCGGTGCGCCCGGGAGCTCGGGACGTCGGGAGCGCACGCGTGATCGGCTGGTACGTGCACCACCACGGCGCCGGCCACCGGCAGCGGCTCCTCGCCGTCAGCCGGCAGCTGCGCACGCCGGTGACCGCACTGGGGTCCGGCGACCCCCCGGCCGGTTTCACCGGGGAGTGGATCACCCTGGCGCGCGACGACGACGATCCCGTCGACCGGACGTCGGCAACCGCGGGCGACGCGCTGCACTGGGCGCCGCTGCACCACGCCGGGCTGCAGGACCGCTCCGCCGCGATCGCGGCCTGGATCGCGCGGGCGCGGCCGAGCCTGTTCGTCACCGACGTCTCGGTCGAGGTGACGGCGCTGGCCCGGTTGTGCGGCGTCCCGGTCGTCGTCTTCGCCATGCTCGGCGACCGCGACGACCCCGCCCACCGCCTCGGGCGCAGCCTGGCCACGGCGCTGATCGCCCCCTGGCCGGCCCCCCGGGACCGGCCCGACGGCGGAGCGGGCGCGCCGGTGCTGCACGTCGGTGCGTTCTCCCGCTTCGACGGCCACCCACCGACGGCCGGGGCGTCCCGGCGCGGAACGGTGCTCGTGCTGTTCGGCAGCGGCGGGCGCGACGTCGGCGACGCGGACTTCCGCGCCGCGCGGGCCGCGACGCCGGGGTGGACGTGGGAGTACCGCGTGCCGGGTTCCGCCGAGGACGGCGCCGGCGGGGAGGACGTGTGGACCTCGCTGCAGCGCGCCGAGGTGGTCGTCGTGCACGGGGGGCACAACGCCGTCGCCGAGGTGGCCGCCGCCCGCCGGCCGGCCGTCGTCATCGCGCAGGACCGGCCCTTCGGCGAGCAGCGTCGCCGTGCGGAGCTGCTGCGGGCCGAGGGCCTGGTCGCGCTCGACCGCTGGCCGTCGGCGGCGGACTGGCCGGGCCTGCTGGACCGGGCGCGGGCGACCGGCGCGGGCCCGTGGCAGCGCTGGGCGCCCGGCGACGGGGCACGGCGCGCCGCGGCGATCCTCGACGACGCCGCCGGGGAGCTCGGATGACCACCACGGCGCTGCTGACCATCGTCTCGGGCCGGCACGACCACCTGCGCGGGCAGCTCCTCGGGCTGGGCGCGGCGACCGAGGCCCCCGACTGGCACGTCATCGCCTCCATGGGGGACGACGAGGTCCGTTCCGTCGTCGCCGCGACGCCCGCGGCCCCCGGTACCCGCCGGGTGGTCGTCGACGTGCCGCTGCCCGCCGACGGCGAGCTGCCGCTGGCCCGGGCCCGCAACGCCGCGGCGTCCGCGGCCCTGGACCGCGGCGCCGACCTGCTGGTGTTCCTCGACGTCGACTGCGTTCCCTCCCCCGGGCTGGTGGCCGGCTACGCGCGGGCGGCCGACGCGCCGGCGGTGCGGGCGGCGCCGGGGCCGGTGCTCCTGTGCGGTCCGGTGGCCTACCTGCCCCCCGGGGTGCGGGTCACCTCGCCTGCGGACCTGGCGCAGCTGCCCGCGGCGGCCCGGCCGCACGCGGCGCGTCCGGCGCCGGCACCCGGGCAGGTCCTCGCGGCCGACCCGTCGCAGTGGTGGCTGTTCTGGTCGCTGTCCTTCGCCGTCCCCGCCCTCGACTGGACCCGCTTCGGCGGGTTCTGCGAGGAGTACCGCGGCTACGGCGGGGAGGACACCGACGTCGCGGCGACCGTCCGGTCGCTGGGCGGAACGCTGTTCTGGGTGGGCGGCGCCGGTGCCCACCACCAGCACCACCCCGTGCAGGACCCACCGGTGCACCACCTGGAGGCGATCGTCCGCAACGCCGCGGTCTTCCACCGCCGCTGGGGGTGGTGGCCGATGACCGGCTGGCTGGAGCAGTTCCGGGCCGCGGGGCTGGCCGACTACGACGCGGCGACCTGCACCTGGTCGGTGGCCGGGCCGTCGGCGGCGGCGGCGCGCAGCACGGCTTCGTAGCGCCCCACCATCGTCTGCGCCGACAGGTGGGACAGCGCGGCGGCCCGGACCTCGCGCCGGTCCAGGCCCATCGCCGGCCCGATGGCCGCGGCCATCGCCTCGACGTCGGCGGCCGGGACGACGATCCCCATCTGCTCCCCGACGTGCGGGCGCAGCACCTCGCTGATGCCACCCCGGTCGAAGGCCACCACGGGCGTGCCGCACATCGCCGCCTCGGCGGCCACCTGCCCGAACGGCTCGTCCCAGGCCGGTGTCACGAGGACGACGCCGGCCCCGCCCACCGCCTGGACCAACGTCGCGCCGCCCAGGTGACCGTGCCAGGTGGCGCCGGGGCCCAGGTGCGGTGCGATCTGCGTGGCGAAGTAGCCGGCGTCGAGGGCCGGGCCCACGAGGTGCAGGTGCCGGCCGGCCGCCGCGGCCGCGGCGATCGCCAGGTGCGGGGCCTTCTCCGGCACGAGCCGGCCGAACCACAGCAGCCCTCCCCCACCGGGCCCGAGCGCCCACCGCTGCGGGTCGACCCCGTTGGGCAGGACCTCGGCACGGGGGACCCAGGGCTCCCACTGGCGCGCGGTGAACCGGCTGACGGTGGTGAAGGCGTGCGAGCTGCCGCCCGCGCTCAGCGCGGAGGTCAGCCACGGGGTCGGCGGGGTGTGCAGCGTGGTGACGGTGGGGAACGGCAGCGTGGTCGACAGCGACAGCGGCAGGTAGTGCAGGGAGTTGTTGTGGACGACGTCGATCTGGCCGGCGTAGGTCGTCCGCAGGGCGTCCAGCACGTCCAGGTGCGCGTGGTGCTCGCGCAGGAACGCCTCGGCCGGCATCGACGGGTCGGCACGGGAGAGCTCGTCGGGCTGCCACCCGCCACCGGCCAGGACCTCGGGCTGCGCACCCGTGCTGCCGGCCGCCGCGAAGAGGAGGACCCGATGCCCTCGTGCGCGCAGGCCGGCGACCAGTCCCCCGACGAAGGACTCGAGCCCACCCGCGTACGGCTCCGCCACCGGGTGGCTGCTGGGACCCAGCACGGCGATGGTCAGCCGGCGCCCGGAACGCCCCGCAGCCAGCGAGGGAAGGTCTCGCACAACGAGATGCAAGCACGGCCCTCGTCCCCCCCGCCTACCGGTCCGTCGACCGGCGGGGGGAAATCGCTCCTTAGGGTGCATCCGTGACCGGTCGGCGCCAGCACTACGCGCATTTCTACGGCCTGCTGCCGCTGCCCCGGGACCAGCGGCCGCTGCTCGTCGTGCACGGCAACTGCCAGGCCGAGTCGCTGCGGGTGCTGCTGGACGGGGACGCCTCGCCGGTGCGGACCGTCCGGGTACCCCCCGTCCACGAGCTCGGTTTCGAGGACCTGCCGCACCTGGACCGCGTGCTGGCCGAGGTCGACGTCCTGGTCTCCCAGCCGGTCCGCGACGGCTACCGCGACCTCCCCCTGGGCACCGCCGAGGTGCTCGCGCGGGCCGGTCGCCGCCCCCGGTGCGTCCGCGTGCCGATCATCCGCTGGGCCGCGCTGCACCCGTTCCAGGTCATCGTCCGCTCCGCCTCGGCCGGTGAGCCCCCGCTCGTCCCGTACCACGACCTGCGGACCCTGGCACTGGCCGCCGACCGCCCCGCGCTGCCCGAGATCCCCTCCGCCGACGCGGTCCGGGCGGTGCGCGACCTCTCGGTGCGGGAGCTCTCCGGGCGTCAGGAGCGGCACGGCTCGCTGCCGGTGGTCGACCTGCTGGAGGACGCCGGCGCAGCGGCCGCGCACACCGTCAACCACCCGGGCAACGGAGTTCTGGCGGGGATGGCCCGACGGGTGCTCACGGCCCTCGGCTCCCCCAGGGAGATCGCCGACCCCGGCCGCACCCTCCTCGACAGCGTGCGCACCCCGGTCCTTCCCCAGGTCCTCGAGGCGCTGGGGCTGGCCGGGCAGGCGGGGGCGACGCGCGACGACTGGCTCGTCTCCGGCAGCCGGGTCCCCGACGGCGCGGTGCGGGCGGCCCACCTGCGCTGGTACGCCGACCACCCCGGAGTGGCCGAGGCCGGCCTGGCCCGGCACGCCGAGGCCGCGGCAGCCTTGGCCGCATGAGCGCCCCGGGCAGCACGGTGCTGGTCGTCGGCCCGGCCGAGCACGGGGTGAACGGCGTGGCGCTCGCGCAGGAGGCGGCCCTGCGGGCGGTCGCACCGGGTCCGGTGCACCTGCTGCGCCGGACCGGGAGGCCCGCCGTCGACGAGCTCCGGGCGGCGGTGCGCACCGCGCCTCCCGGCCCGCTGCTCGTGCACGTCACCGACAAGCTCTTCGGGACGACGCCGGAGGAGGCGGCCGACGTCGTCGTGGCCCTCGCGCAGGAGCGACCGCTCGTCGTGACGCTCCACGACCTGCCGCAGGCGAGCGACGGTCCGCGCAACGCCCCCCGGCGCGCGACGGCCTACCGGCGGATGGCGCAGGCGGCCGCGGCCGTGGTCGTCGCCAGTTCCCACGAGCAGCGGCTGCTGGCCGCCTGCGGTGCCGACGTGCGGTGCGACGTGGTCCCCCTCCCGGTGCCCGAGCTGCGCTCCGCGCCGGCCGCGGACCCGTCCACTCCTGCACGGAGCGTCGCCGTCCTGGGCTACCTCTACCCGGGCAAGGGGCACGAGGCCGTCGTGGCGGCACTCGCCGTGCTCCCCGCCGGGGTGGGGCTCACCGCCTGGGGCAGGCCGTCGGCGGGCCACGAGGACCTGGTGGAGGCGCTCACCGCACAGGCGCGGGCGCTCGGTCGCCCCTGCAGCGTGACCGGTTACGTCCCGGACGACGAGCTGTCCGCGCTGCTGCGCTCGGCGGTGCTGCCGGTCGCCCCGCACGAGCACCTGTCGGCGTCCGGATCGATCAACGCGTGGATCGGCGCCGGCCGGCGGCCGCTGGTACCGCGCAGCGACTACGTCGCGGAGCTGGACGAGCGCTGGCCGGGCTGCGTCCGGATCTACGACGACCTGCCGGCGGCCCTGGCGCAGGCGTGGGACGAGCCCGCGTCCACCTGGCTGCCCGGTGGGCACCCCGCCGGGCACACGGGAGTCGAGACCGCGGCGCTGCTGCTCCCGGTGCTCGCCCGGGTCGCCGGGTGCGCGCCGTGACGCCCGAGCACCCGCCTCCCGTCTCGGTGGTCGTGCCGCACTACGAGTCGCCGCACGACCTCGACCTGCTGCTGACCGCGCTGGAGCTGCAGGACCACCCGCTCGACCTGCTCGACGTGGTCGTCGCCGACGACGGCTCGGCCACCCTCCCCGACCCGGGCCCCCGCCCGTACCCGGTGCGGGTCGTGGCGCAGCCGGACGAGGGCTTCCGGGCCGCCGCCGCGCGCAACCTCGGCGCCCGCGCCACCCGGGGCACGCTGCTGTGCTTCCTGGACGCCGACACCGTGCCCGAACCCGGGTACGTGTCGGCAGTCGTCCGGGCCGTCGCCGCGGGCGCGGACCTGGTGGTCGGCCGCCGGCGGCACGCCGATCTGGGCGCGACCTCACCCGCGCAGCTGCGCCGCTGGCTGCGCGAGGGCACCGATCCCCCGGAGATCCTCCAGGAACCGGCCTGGCTGGCCGAGGCCTACGCCCGGACCGACGACCTGCGCTCGGCCGGCGACGACGCCTACCGGTTCGTGATCTCCGCCGTGCTGAGCGTTCCCCGCCACCTGTTCGAGGAGGTGGGCGGTTTCGAGGAGGCGTTCCGCGCCTACGGCGGCGAGGACTGGGAGTTCGCCCACCGCTGCTGGCTGCGCGGCGCCGACTTCGTGCACGCGCGGGACGCCGTCGCCTGGCACGACGGACCGGACTTCGGCGGCAGGACCGGGGACGACGAGGCCCTGCGGTCCCGGAACGTCGAGGCCCTGGCGCTGGCCCGCTTCGTCCCGGGCACCGCCACGCGCGGGAGCGGCCTGGTGTGGGCGCACCCCGACGTCGTCGTCCGGCTGGACGACACCGCGGCGTCCGTCGCGCAGGTGGTGGCGTCGGTGCGCTCGCTCCTGATGGGCACCGACTGCGGGGTGTGGCTGCGCTCCGGATCGGCCCTCGACGTGCTCGACGACCCGCGGGTGCACCGCGGAGAGCCACCGGCCGCCGTGCTCGGCAGGTGCCGGTTCCAGGTCGACCTCGAGCGGCCGGTCGTGCTCACCGGGGCGACGCTGCAGGAGCTCACCGACGTCGCTCCGGTGCAGGTCGGTGCGCACCTGGTCGTGCGCCGCACCCGGGACCAGCACCGGGGCGGAGGCGAGGTGGCCGTCCTCGACGCGCCCGGGGTCACCGCCACCGCGCCCGGTGCGGTCGACCTGCAGCGGGCGTGGGGGCGGGAGGACCACCAGCGCACGGTGCGCCTGGAGCCGTGGCGAGGGTCACCGGCCGATCTGGCCGGTTTACCGGCCGAAACGGCCGGTGACGCCTAGCCTCGACCCGTGAGCGGATTCCGGCAGCAGACCGAGGACCAGATCCTCGACCGCGCCGCCGCCCTCCTGGCCCGGCGCGGTGCCCGCACCTCGCTGCAGGAGATCGCCGACGCCGTCGGGCTGTCCAAGGCCGGCCTGCAGTACCACTTCCCCACCAAGGACTCCCTGCACTCCGCCGTGCTCGCCAAGGCCGGCGGTATCGGGGAGCAGGTGCTGGACGTGGTCGACGGGCTGCCGATCGGCCCCGAGCGCGACCTGCGGGCGATCGAGGCCTGGATCGACGTCGCCTTCGCGCATCCCGGCCTGGTGTCCCTGCTCCTGACCCCGGTCAGCACGGGGACCCCGGACGACTCCACCGACGGTGACGCCGAGGCGATCCTGGCGTCGACCACCGCGGCACTCGCCGCGTTCGGCGTCGATCGGGACGCCGCCACGGCCGAGCGCACCGTGCGGGTCGCGGCCGCCCTCGCCGCCCTCGGCGTCCTGACGCTGGCCGCCCACCAGAAGGACCTCACCGTCGCGTGGCGGCCGCACATGGTCGTCGCCTGCTTCGACGCGCTCGGCCACGGCCGTCCCGTCCCCACCCCGGAGGCCTGACCCATGGCTCACCTGCTGTCCCGGATCGGGGCGTTCGCGCACCGCCGCCGGCTCGCCGTCGTGCTCGTCTGGCTGGCGGTCCTGGTCGCCGGCGGGGTCGGCGCCGCAACGCTGTCGGGCGAGACGTCCGACTCCTTCGCCATCCCCGGCCAGGAGTCCACGGTCGCCCAGGAGCTCATCACCGAGGAGTTCGGCGCCGGGGGCGCCACGGTCGACGTCGCCGTCGCGGCGCCGGAGGGCGGCACGCTCACCGATCCGGAGAACGCCGCGGCCGTGGGCGAGCTCGTCGACACCCTCGGCGCGCTGCCCGGCGTCGTCTCGGCCGGCAACCCGCTGGACCCGGCGGCGCCCTCGGTCAACGCCGACCTGACCATCGGCTACAGCACCGTGACCTACGGCGGCCTCGTCGCGGACGTGACCGACGAGCAGCGGACGGCGCTGCTGGACGCGGTCGAGCAGGCCGGCGCCGGCGAGCTCACCGTGGAGGCCACCGGTCAGGCGCTCGAGGCCGGCGCCCCCCACATGGGCGTGGGCGAGGTCGTCGGCGTCGTGCTCGCCGTGGTCATCCTGGCGCTCACCTACGGCTCGCTGGTCGCCGCCGGCATGAACCTGCTGACCGCCGTCGTCGGCGTCGGGGTCGGCGTCCTGGGCATCACCATCGCCACCGGCTTCCTGGACCTGTCCTCCACCACCTCGGCCCTGGCCGGCATGCTCGGCCTGGCCGTCGGCATCGACTACGCCCTGTTCATCGTCAGCCGCTACCGGCAGGAGCTGCTCCGCGGCGCCGACGTCGGGACGGCGATCGCGGTGGCCACCGGCACGGCCGGCTCGGCCGTGGTGACCGCCGGGCTCACCGTCGTGATCGCCCTGCTGGGCCTGTCCGTGGTGGGCATCCCGTTCCTGACGCAGATGGGCGTCGCCGCGGCCGCGACCATCGTCGTCGCCGTCCTGGTCGCGCTCACCCTGGTGCCGGCCGCGCTGAGCTACCTGGGCCGGCGTGCGCTGCCGCGGAAGGTGCGCGCCGGCAGCGGCGACCGCGCCGCCCGGCGCAGCGGTGGTCCCGGCTTCCTCGCCCGGTGGGTCACGGCGGTGACCCGGCACCGGGTGCTCACCGTGCTGGCCACCGTCGTCGCGCTCGGCGTCATCTCGATCCCCTTCGCGTCCATGGCGACCACGCTGGTGCCGACGCCGGAGCCCGACAGCACCCAGGCCCGGGCCCAGGAGCTGCTCGCCCAGGGGTTCGGGGAGGGCATCAACGGGCCCCTGGCCGTCCTGGTCCGGGGCGAGGGCGCCGCGCAGGCCGCCGCCGAGGTCAGCGGACCGATCTCCGAGCTCTCCGACGTCGTCGTCGTCACTCCCCCGGTGCCGAACGCCGACGGCACCGCGGCCCTGGTGACGGTCATCCCCGCGTCCGGCCCGGACAGCGCCGCCACCGAGGCCCTCGTCGGCGACCTGCGCGCCGAGCTCGTGGACCTCGACGGCGTCAACACCTACGTCACCGGCGCCACCGCGGTGAGCGTCGACGTCGCCCAGGCCCTCGACGACGCCCTGCCGGTCTACCTGGTGCTCGTCGTCGGGCTCGCCTTCGTGCTGCTGGTCCTGGTCTTCCGCTCGCTGCTGGTGCCGCTGGTGGGGGTGCTGGGCTTCCTGTTCACCGTGGGCGCCTCCCTCGGCGCCACCGTCGCGGTCTTCCAGTGGGGCTGGCTGGCCGACGTGATGGGCCTGACCGGCACCGGACCGTTGATCAGCCTCACCCCGATCCTGGTCATCGGGATCCTGTTCGGGCTGGCGATGGACTACCAGGTGTTCCTGGTCAGCCGCATGCACGAGGCGCACACCTCGGGCGAGGCCCCGCTGGAGGCCATCCGCGCCGGCTTCCGCCGCTCGGCCCCGGTCGTCGTGGCGGCCGCGCTCATCATGTTCGGGGTGTTCGCCGGCTTCGCCACGAGCCCGGACCCCACGCTCAAGTCGATCGCGTTCGCGCTGGCCGTGGGCATCGTCGTGGACGCGTTCGTGGTCCGCATGGTGCTGGTACCGGCCGCGCTGGCCCTCATGGGCGAGCGCGCGTGGTGGCTGCCGCGCTGGCTGGGCTGGCTGCCCCGCCTCGACGTCGAGGGCACGGCGCTCAAGGGCGGCGACACCCCGGACGCCGCAACGGAAGCCGCACCGGCCGAGACCGTGGGGTCCGGCGCCCGCTGACCCGCGCCTACCGTGGCCGGCGCTGCGCGGTACCGGCCTGACCGTGCCCCTGCGCGCCGTGTTGCAACTCGTCCTCCACCGGGGGCCGACGACCGTCCCCGAGGTGGCCCGGGAGTTCGGCGTGACCCGCCAGAGCGTTCAGGCGCTCGCCGACTCCGGCGCGGAGCTCGGTGTCCTGGCGTTCGAGGACAACCCCCGGCACCGGTCAGCCCCGGTCTTCCCGCCTTCGTGGCCGGGCAGCGGTGCTCCGGGCCCTGGACCCCGTCGCCGGGCACGTGTTCGGCCCGTCCCGTCAGCCGGCGGCGCCGAGCCGGTAGAGCGCGGTGTGGACGACGTGCAGCACGGGCTCGCCGTCGGCGAGGACCAGGGCGTCGTAGCGCACCTCGTCGTTCCGGCCCCTCCGGCCGACGGAGGTCACGCGTCCGTGCGAGGTCATCAGCGCGGGCAGCCGGGCGACGCCGAGGAAACGGCAGTCGCTCGCGGTGTGGATCCACGGTCCGAGGGCGACGTTCCGGGTGAGCAGCCGGTGCACCGCCTTGATCAGCATCCCGGGATGCGCCCACGAGTTCTCCCGGTAGATCGCCAGCGGTTCGCCGACGGCGTCCAGGTACCACTCGTTCTGCTCGACGGTGACGGCCTCGTGGACGGTGCCGAACGGCCCGACGACCGGGTCGGCCACCGGTTCGGCCGGGGCGGTCACCTCGAGCAGTCCGGTGAGGTCGGGACTGTCGGCGCGACGGCCGGCCGAGCCCACGCAGCGCACCTCCCCCTCCGGCCCGGTGGCGGTCAGCCGGCCGTCGTCCACCTCGACGAGGAGTTCTTCACCGTCGTACACGGGTCTGCGGAAGCGCACGTCCACCCGCCCGCCGGACAGCCACTCCTGCCCCCAGGCCGCCACCAGAGGTGTGGTGATGCGGGCGAACAGCTCGACCCCGGGCACGAGCGCGCCGGTGAAGCCGAACTGCTGGGCGACGTCGTCGTCGTGGATCTTGTTCTGCGCCTCCTCGATGACGTGGGCGACGAACCGGTGCGGCGCGGGGGCGTCCATGCCCGGATGGTGGCACGAGCGGACGGCGCAACGGCTTCCCCGGCCGCTCACCTCGCGCGCACCGCGGCAGTCGTCGTGCCAGCGCCGGCACGACGATCGCCGCCGCCACCGGGTGGGTCGGAACGCCGAAGCCCAGCGCCGGGATCGGCTCACCGGCCACGTCCGGTCAGCGCACCGGTCGACCACGTACCGACGCACGACCGCTCGCCCGTCGGGGAACGCGACTCCGCACCTCCGGACTTTCGGTACCGAAAGTCCGGAGGTGGTCCGCGCCGGCCTGCCGGAGCCGTGGCCCCCGCCGGGCCGTTCGGAGCCGTCGCTCCTCGCCGTGGGCCTCGCCCGGTGCTCCGCACCAGGACGCCGAACCACCCGCTGCGCGACAGGGCGGGCCGACCTCCTCGGTCGACCCGCCTCTGACCTGCTGTTCCTCTGTCGGGCTGACAGGATTTGAACCTGCGACCCCTTGACCCCCAGTCAAGTGCGCTACCAAGCTGCGCTACAGCCCGCGCTCCGTCGCACCGTCCCGGCAGTCCGGGGCGCGCGATGGCCGCCCCGGAAGATTACCGCACCGCCACCCTCCGTTCGGTGGCCCCCCGCTCAGTCTTGGCCGCCGGCGCGGTCAATGCCCGTGACACTCGGCGAGGACCCTGCCAGCCTCTCCCCCACGGGGTCGTCGCCGTCCGGTTCGACCAGGGGCACCGCTGTGCCGGAGGGAAATCGTCATGGGCAGGTCGTTCGCATCCCGGGTGAGCCATCGCCGGCTCAAGTGGGTCATCCTCGTCCTCTGGCTGGTCCTGGCCGCGGCCTCGGGACCGCTGGCAGGAGGCCTCACCGACGAGCAGGACAACGAGGTCTCCTCGTGGTTGCCCGGCGATGCCGAGTCGACGCTCGCCATCGAGCGGCAGGCCGAGCTGGGCTCCGATCCCGACATCATCCCCGCCGTCGTCGTCTACGAGCGGTCCGGCGGGGTGACCGCCGACGACCTGGCCGCCGTGCAGGAGGACGCCGCCGAGCTGAGCCGGCTGGACGAGCTCGACGGCGAGATCCTCGGCCCGATCCCCGCCGAAGACGGCGAGGCGCTGCAGCTGGTCGTGCCGCTCAACGTCGGCGCCGAGGGCTGGGAGAGCATCGGCGGGCTGGTCGACGGCCTGCGGGAGACCGTGACCGACGGGCCCGACGGCCTGGAGTCCTGGGTCACCGGGCCGGCGGGCAACGCGGCCGACTCGGCCGAGGCGTTCGAGGGCATCGACGGCGCGCTGCTGTTCGCCGCCCTGGGCGTGGTCATCCTCATCCTGCTGGTCACCTACCGCAGCCCGGTGCTGTGGATCCTGCCGATCTTCTCCGCGATCGTGGCGCTGTTCTGCTCCCAGGCGGTCATCTACCTCCTGGCGAGGTACGCCGACCTGACGGTCAACGGCCAGAGCGCCAGCATCCTCACCGTCCTGGTCATCGGCGCCGGCACCGACTACGCGCTGCTGCTGGTCGCCCGCTACCGGGAGGAGCTGCGGCTGCACGCCGACCGGCACGAGGCGATGACCGAGGCCGTCCACCGCGCGGGGCCTGCGGTGCTGGCCAGTGGCGGCACGGTGGTCCTCGGCATGCTCTGCCTGGCCTTCGCGGACATGAACTCCACCGCCGGCCTGGGCCCGGTGGCGGCCATCGGCGTCGGCGTGACCCTCGTCGTGCTCATGACGCTGCTGCCCGCGCTGCTGGTGATCTGCGGTCGCTGGGTGTTCTGGCCGGTGCGCCCGGCGCTGGGCAGCCGGGAGCCGAGCGCGACCGGCGTGTGGTCGCGGGTCGGCGGGCTGATCAGGCCGCGGCCGCGCGCGGTGTGGGTCGGCACCAGCGTGGTCCTGCTGGCCGCCTGCATCGGGATCGTGGGCCTGGACGCCACGGGCCTGTCCCAGGCCGACGGCTTCCGTGGCACCCCCGAGTCGATCCGGGGCGAGGAGGTCGCGCGGGCCCACTTCCCCGCGACGGCCGGCAACCCCGTCTACATCCTGACCACGGCGGCCGACGCGGACCAGGTGGCCGACGCCGTCGCCGGCACCGAGGGCATCGGCGGGGTCGCGCCGCCGCAGACCACCGGCGACGCCGCGCTGGTCCAGGCGGACCTCGCCGATCCCGCCGACAGCCCGGCCGCCTACGACACGATCGAGCGGCTGCGCACCGGCCTGGACGACGTCGGCGACGGCGAGGCGCTCGTCGGTGGCAACACGGCGGTCAACCTCGACGTCCAGACCGCCTCGCAGCGGGACAACCGGGTGGTCATCCCGCTGATCATGGTGGTGGTCCTGCTGGTGCTCGGGCTCCTGCTGCGGGCGGTCGTGGCGCCGCTGATCCTCATCGCCACGGTGGTGCTGTCCTACGGCGCCGCGCTCGGGATCAGCGCGGTTATCTTCGACTGGACCCTGGGCGTGGGGACGACCGACAGCTCGTTCCCGCTGTTCGTCTTCGTGTTCCTCGTCGCGCTGGGCATCGACTACAACATCTTCCTGATGACCCGCGTGCGGGAGGAAGCGTTCGACCACGGCACGCGGCGGGCGGCCCTGATCGGGCTGTCGGCGACCGGAGGGGTGATCACCTCGGCCGGCCTGGTGCTCGCGGCGACGTTCGCCGTCCTGGGCACCCTGCCGCTGACGTTCCTCACCCAGCTCGGCATCGCCGTCGCGCTGGGCGTCCTGCTGGACACGATCGTCGTCCGCTCGGTCCTGGTCACCGCGCTGAACCTGGACGTCGGACGGTGGATGTGGTGGCCCAGCCGCCTGGCACAGCGCCACAACGAGCCCCAGCACGTCGCCGTCGGCGAGGGCGCACGGGTGCCCGGGCCACGGACGCGCGAGGGTCTCGATGCCTCGCAGGGCTCACGTCCCGGTCGGTGAGGGAGGCGCTCAGGGGATGGACGACCGGTCGAAGTACAGGGACACCACCACGTCGTCGCCGACCACGACGGCACGGCTGCAGACCTGCCGTCGGTCCAGGAGGCTGCTGGTCCGGCAGGTCCAGTCGGCCGTCCCGACCTCCCCCGCGAGGTCGGCGGCGGACTGCCCGTCCGGTGCCCGGAGCGTCACCTCGCGCGTGCAGCCCCCGGACCCGCAGCCGACGTCGTCCCCGACGACCGTCACGCCGGCCGGGACGGGCGGCAGGTCCGAGACATCCGGCACCGCGCCCTCGTCCAGGGCCAGCCGGACGAACGGAGCGGCCAGGACCGCCAGCACGACCAGCAGGATCCCGGCGCCCACCCGGACGACGGTTCCCCGGGACACCGCCGCATCGTAGGAGCGACCGGCGTTCCGGACCTCCTACGTCAGCTCCGCTTGGCGTCCCGATCGCGTGCGTCGCGGACCTTCACCGAGACCTCGATGGGCGAACCGGCGAAGCCCCACTGCTCGCGGAGCTTCCGCTCCAGGAAGCGCCGGTAGCCGGCCTCGAGAAAGCCGGTGGAGAAGACGACGAACCGTGGCGGCCGGACGTCGGCCTGCGTCACGTACTTGATCTTCGGCGCGCGGCCACCGCGCGCCGGCGGCGGGGTCTCCTGCACCAGGGCACGGATGAACTGGTTGAGCTCGGCGGTGGGCACGCGCTTCTCCCACGAGGCCAGGGCCCAGCGCAGGTGGTCGGCCAGCTTGCCCACCCCGCGGCCGGAGGACGCGGAGATGTTGACCCGCGTCGCCCACTTCACCCGCGCCAGCTCCCGCTCGATCTCGCGCTCCAGCTGGTCGTGCCGGTCCTCGTCGAGGGTGTCCCACTTGTTGATCGCGATCACCAGCGCGCGGCCGGCCTCGACCACCTGGGAGATCACCCGCTGGTCCTGCTCGCTGATGACCTCGTCGGCGGCCAGCAGCACGACGGCCACCTCGGCGGCCTGGATGGCGGCCTCGGTGCGCAGGCTCGCGTAGTACTCCATGCCGCTGGCGGTGTTGACCTTGCGGCGCAGGCCCGCGGTGTCGACGAACCGCCACTCCTCGCCGCCCAGGCTGACGATCGAGTCCACCGGGTCGACGGTCGTCCCGGCCACCGAGTCGACGACCGAGCGCTCGTCCTTGGCCAGCCGGTTGAGCAGGCTGGACTTGCCGACGTTCGGGCGGCCGACCAGGGCCACCCGGCGCGGGCCCTCCTCGTGCTCCTGCTCGCGCGGCGCCTCGGGCATCGCGTCGAGGATCAGGTCGAGCAGGTCGCCGCTGGACCGGCCGTGCAGCGCGCTGACCGGCTGCGGCTCGCCCAGACCCAGGCTCCACAGCTCGGCGACGTTGGCCTCGCTGCGCTCGTCGTCGACCTTGTTGGCCACGAGGATCACCGGCCGGTCGCTGCGCCGCAGGACCCGCGCGGCGCTGAGGTCGGTGTCGGTCGAGCCCACCTGGCTGTCGACCACCAGCACGATGACGTCGGCCGTGGTCATCGCGAACTCGGCCTGGCGGGTGATCGAGGCGCCGATCCCGGTGGCCTTGGGGTCCCAGCCGCCGGTGTCCATGACGGTGAAGCGCTTGCCGTTCCAGAGCGCCTCGTAGGAGATCCGGTCGCGGGTCACCCCGGGGGTGTCCTGCACGACGGCGGCGCGCCGGCCGAGGATGCGGTTGACCAGGGTCGACTTGCCCACGTTGGGCCGGCCGACGATGGCGACGACGGGCAGCGGCCCGTCCTGGTTCCCGGTCTGGGTCATGTGCGGTCCCCCGTCACCAGCGCGGCCCCGGCCAGCGCCACGACGCGGTCCACCACGGCCTGCTGGCTCAGCTCGCTGCTGTCCACGACCACGGCGTCCGCGGCCGGTCGCAGGGGGCTGTCGGCCCGGCTGCTGTCGTACTCGTCCCGGCGGCGCAGGTCCGCGGCCAGGGCGTCGATCTCTGCCGCGTCGGTGAGCCCGAGCTGTCCGGCCCGGCGCTGGGCGCGGACCTCGGGTGCCGCGGTCAGGTAGACCTTCAGCGTCGCGTCGGGCAGGACGACGGTGCCGATGTCCCGCCCCTCGACGACGACGGCTCCGGCCGTGCCGGCGAGCTCGCGCTGCTGGGCGACCAGCTGCCGGCGCACGGCCGGGACCGCGGAGACCGCGGACACCGACCGGGTGACCTCGGCCCCCCGGATGCGGACGGCGACGTCGACGCCGTCGACCTCGACGCGCTCGGTGCCGGCCTCGGTGCCCACCACGATGCGCGCGGCGGCCACGGTCCGGGCCACCGCCTCGGCGTCCTCGGGGTCCACCCCGGCGTCGAGGACGGCGACGGTCGCGGCGCGGTACATCGCCCCCGTGTCGAGGTAGGCCGCGTCCAGCCGCTGGGCCACGCCGCGGGCGACGCTGGACTTGCCGGTGCCCGAGGGGCCGTCCAGGGTCACGCAGCCGCGGAAGGGGATCGGACCGGTCACTGGGCGATGTCCCGGCGCAGGGCCGCCGCACCGCGGAGGTAGACGTGCTGGATCTCGGCGCGCGGCCGCGGGGTCTCCACGTGGGCCATGAGCCGCAGCACCCGCGGCAGGGCGTGCGGGACGGCGATCTCGGTCGCGCACATCAGCGGGACGTCGCCCATGCCGAGCTCGCGCGCGGCCAGGGCCGGGAACTCCGAGACGAGGTCGGGCGTCGCGGTGAACACGATGCTGATGACGTCGTCGTGCTCCAGCGCGTTGCGCTCGAGCACGGTGCTCACCAGCTCGCGGGTCGCCTCGAGCACCTGCTCCCGGTCGTCGGCGTCGACCTGGGTCGCGCCCCGGATGGCTCGGACGGCCATGCACACTCCTCGTTCGTTCTCTGCCCTGCTGGGCACCCCGGATCGCCGGGGGCCTCGATCGAGTCTAGTAAGAGGACCCTGCTGCCCCCCGCCCCTCGCGAGCTCGCGAGGGGGCCCTGCAGCAGGGCCGTTACAGGCCTACCAGCTCCGACAGGGTGCCGAGTTCCTGGCGGCTGAGCTTGCGGATCGTCCCGGACCGCATCGCGCGCAGCTCGATGGGTCCGACGGCGGTGCGGGTCAGCCGCGAGACCGGCAGGTCCACCGCGGCCAGCAGCCGGCGGACGATGTGCTTGCGGCCCTCGTGCAGCACGACCTCCACCACGGACTGGCCGGCGTGGGTGTCCACGACCCGGAAGGAGTCGACCTTCACCGGGCCGTCGTCCAGCTCGATCCCGCCGCGCAGCCGCTTGGCCAGGTCGCGGGGCACCGAGCCCGACACCTGCGCGAGGTAGGTCTTGCGCACCCCGTAGGAGGGGTGGGCCAGCCGGTGGGCGAGCTCGCCGTCGGTGGTGAGCAGCAGCAGGCCCTCGGTGTCCTGGTCCAGCCGGCCGACGTGCACCAGGCCGGGAGCCAGGTCGCCGACCATGTCGCCCACGGTCGGGCGGTTGCGGTCGTCGCTCATCGCGGTGAGGACGCCCGGCGGCTTGTTCATCGCGTAGGTGACGCGGTCGTCGCGGATCTCGACCCGGACGCCGTCGACGGCGATCTTGTCCCGGGTGGGGTCGACGCGCATCCCCTGCACCTGGACGACGGCGCCGTTCACGCTGATCCGGCCGGCGTCGATCATGTCCTCGCTCACGCGCCGGCTGCCGACGCCGGCCCGGGCCAGGACCTTCTGCAGCCGCTCGCCCTCGCGGTCGTCGCCGTCGGTCTCCGGAGCCCGGTCGCGGGGGTGGACCGGAGCGAGCTCCATGTCCTCGGACCAGCCGTCACCGGAGGCGGTGGGGACGTCGTCGTTCGGGGTCGCAGCGTTCATCGCCGCCCAGTCTCCCACCTCGCGGGACCGGTTCCCGCCACAGTCCGCCTCCACCGCTCAACCTCCCGGGTGACGGATGGCTGTCGGCCGTGCCCGGACCCTGTCCCGCACGGTTCGTCGTCACCTTCGTCCTGGTGGGGATCGTCGTGGTCACCATGCTCATCCGGAACCGCCGCACGTAGGCGCCGCCGCTCCGTCCTCGGACGGGGGGAACCTTCCGCCGGGCCCACCGTGTCGTTACCTCTGAGACCCCCTGCGGCGAGGAGCACCGGTGGCGCGGCTGAGCGAGGACGACGAGGCGGCGTTCGACGCCTTCGTCGGTGAGCGGCGCACCTCGCTGATGCGCACCGCCTTCCTGCTCACCGGTGACGTGCACCGGGCGGAGGACCTCGTCCAGGCCGCGCTGATGGAGGTGTTCCGCCGGTGGCCCCGCCTGCGCGACCGGATCGACCCGGTCGGCTACGCGCGCAAGACCGTCGTCACCACGCACCTCAACCTCGTCCGGCGGCTGTCCTGGCGCGAGGTCCCCGTCGCGGACTTCCCCGACGTCGGCGTCCCGGGCGACGAGCACGACGGCACCGTCGCGCGCCTGGCCCTCCGGACGGCCCTGCTCCGCCTGCCGCCCCGCATGCGCGCCGTGCTGGTGCTCCGCTACTTCGACGACCTGTCCGAGCAGGACACCGCCGCCGCGCTCGGGTGCAGCCAGGGCACCGTCAAGTCGACCGCCTCCCGCGGGCTGGCGCGGTTGCGCGACGAGCTGGACCGGCACGGACAGCCGGTCGCCGCCCCCGACCCAGCGAACGCGCTCCGCCCTTCTCGATCCGGGAGACCGTCATGAGTACCGAGGACCTGCTGCGGACCGAGCTGCGCGCCTGGGCCGACGAGGTGGCGCCCGACATCTCCCGGGACCTGTCGGCCGCGGGGCTGACCGACCTGCGCCGTCGCCGGCTGCGGCACCGCGCCGAGCTGCTCGCCGCGGCCGCGACCGTGGTGGCCGTGCTCCTGGGTGCCCAGGCCGGTGCCTCCCACCTCTTCGACGGTCCGGACCGGTCGACGGCGGCGCCCTCCTCCGCACCGGCGGCCGACGTCCTCGGGGTGCCGGCCCGCGGGCCGTTGGCCGGCGACGCCGCGGCGGTGGACGCGCTGGTACGGCTGCCCTGGGTGAGCGACACGGTGCAGGCCGGCCGGGACCCGGTGGCCAGCGGCATCCCCGACCCCCCGGTGGGGACCCGCCGGGTGCTGTGGGCCGGGGACAGCCCCAGCGGGCTGCGGCTGGCCGTGATCGCCGGGGAGAACAACGCCCAGCCGGTGGAACGCGACCCCGAGCTGCAGTCCGATCTCGGGGCCCTCGGCTCGACCGCCGTCGCGGTGTTCGTCGGCCCCGCAGGTGCTCCGGTCGACCAGCTCCGCCTGACCGGGGTGCCGCACGGCCGCATGGACGGCCGCCCGATCGCCCTCCGGGACGCCACGACCGGGACCGCTCTGGTCCTCGCCGCGCCGGGCGACTACATCGAGATCGCGGAGCGGCCGGAGTACGACGCCGACGGGGTCGAGTCCTTCGACTTCCGGCCGGTCGACGCGCCCGACGGAGCCGCGCTGCTCACCGTCGAGCACGGGTACGCCATGCACTACCGGGTCATGCGGGACGGCGGCACGATCGTCGAGGGTCAGCGGTTCGACCTCGGCATCTTCAGCGATCCCTCGGGCGCCGGTGACCACGAGGCGATCCTGGCCGAGGTCGCCGTCCGCACCCTGCGGCCGCCGGTCGGTGACCCCGCCGAGTCGACGATCGACGTGGCGGACCTGGTGATGCGCAGCGGCCTGCCCCCGGAGGAGGTCGACGTCGTCATCCCGTGGACCGGTCTCGTGCCGTCCCGCGACGGCGTCCCGACGACGGCGGTCCTGACCACCGCGACGCTGCCGTCGTCCGCGGTGCTGGTGAGCCTGACGTGGAGCCGCCCCACGGGGGACGGGGGACGCGGAGGTTCCGACTGCGGCCACGGCTCGTACTCGATGGTCCTCCCCGGTGGCGGCATCGACATCGCCGAGCGCACCTTCGCGTTCCGCTGCACCACCAGCGAC
>Ga0210040_10003208_pt1 | contig 22326 bp, 18 predicted proteins | sample CryGeyCG12114_NA_FD_185462 | JGI IMG/M metagenome (GOLD analysis project Ga0210040, IMG submission 185462) | Groundwater microbial communities from aquifer - Crystal Geyser CG19_WC_8/21/14_NA (SPAdes) (version 2) | ecosystem: Environmental > Aquatic > Deep subsurface > Groundwater | place: USA...
GCGGGCTCGACCACCTGGTATACTATGCTTTTCTACAACATCAACCTTCCAACCTGCTTTAGCCATAAAACATGCAGTTGACAAACCTGAAAATCCGCTTCCGATAATTATTACTTTCTTTGGTGCCATTTGTAATAATTAATACCTCTCTATCTGGCCTTTTAAAAGCTTACGTGCAAAGTGAATCCTGCTTTTAATTGTTCCTAATGGCTCTTTTAGCATTCCTGCTATTTCATGATATTTAAAACCATCAAAATACAGAAGAAATGGCTTTTTAAAAATATCAGGAAGCTGGTGGATAGAGGATTGTATTTCTTTCAACTGAATATTTGCTTCAGCATTGTTGCTTGTAGTTGTTTGATTATAATCGAGCAAAAACTCATTTGGTGTACTGTCCAGCACAGTATTTTGTCTTGCTTTTCTTCTATAGCTATTTATAAAAACATTTCGCATGATTGTATACAACCAGGCTTTAATGTTCGTACCAACATTATATTTTTCTTTATTTGCTAAAGCACGGAAAAGCGTCTCCTGGAACAGATCTTTGGCAGATTCGTTGTCTCTTGTCAGCGTGATTGCAAACGGTCTTAAAAATTCAGCATTTGCAAGAAGCATTTGGTTAAATTCAATTGTAGACATGCACTATGTTTAAGCTTTCATGCCATAAAAGTAAACAGAAAAAATTATAAAACAAATTTTTTATGTTTAATCTTTAAATAAACACAATTAAACAAATAAGAGTCTTGACTATATTGGAAACGTGAAAGTATTGAATAAATAAATAATATAAAAAACACTTACTGCAGCTTCAACTTGTATTTCTTTAAAAGTAATTACGTTAAGGGAGGTGACCCGGATTTGGAGAACGAAAAACAACATCGCGTGAACTATTACGCAATGTCCTTTACTTCCTGCAAAGATTTTTTGAAACAAAAATTTGCCGGTAAAGGTTTATTGTAAGTATGGGTGACAGGACCAGATATGAAAACAGGAACAACCGGAATCTGGTTATGAAGATTATTAAAAAACTTATCAATATTAAAATTGTGGGCAAGGGCAGTTAAGTGAGTATACAGAAAGTCAGGCTCTTTAGCTTGTACAATAAACCCAAGATCAGGCAGCGGTACGTCAGCTCCAAGATAAAAGACTTTAATACCCCTATTTTTAAAAATGTAGTAAACATATAGAAGACCTAACTCATGATACTGACCTTCAGGTAAAAACATCATAGCTGTTTTATTTTCTATCGGCACAATGTTTATGGAATCTATACCCACCAAAAGTTTCTGCCGAATGATATTAGAAACTAAATGTTCCTGAGCCGGGTTAATATTGTTAGTGACCCATAAAACACCTATTTTTTCAAGAAAAGGAAATATTATTTCATTTATTACTCGTTCAATTCCTTTTGAAGCTATCTCATTATTTAATAATTGCTCAAATGTTTCTAAATTAAAATCAACCATGGAGGTTATCAATTCATTGATCAGCCGATCTTGCTGTGCCTGCTGGTGAGAAAGTGTAAATAATTTCTGGTAGATTTCTTCGCTATTCATTTTGTCAATGCGGGAAATCTTAAAGCCAAACTTATTTAAAAGAGCAATGTTTAAAATGGTTTTTAGCTCATCATTACTATAATATCGAATGTTGGTACCTGTTCTGTGTGGTTTAATAAAATTATACCGCTGCTCCCATATACGGATGGTGTGAGCTTTAACCCCGGAAAGGTTTTCAATATCTTTTATAGTAAAAGCGTTCATAGTATGAGAAACAACAATAATTATAAAATGTTTAATAAAAACTAAACCTTCGCATCATGGCCGGAATAATTAGCAAAGACACGGGTCTTTAATTTCAATAGTACAAACCAAATAAAAAATATTGTACCGTTTTACTAAAACTGCTATTGTAATATAAAAAAAACCGGCGTTGCCGGTTTTAAGATTTCTTCGCACTGCTAAAATACTCTTTATACCATTTTTAAAAAATAGTTTCACTCCTGTATTCAAATTAGCATAACAAAGGCATTTATTTCACCAACTTTTTTACTGTATTTAAATATATCTCACAAACTATTCTTTCATCAAAAAATTGTTTTATCCGTTCTCTTCCCTTTTGTCCCATTTGCTTTTTTTCAGCATTACTAAGCAAAATAAATTTTTCCATTTTATCGGCCAGATCCAATTCATCTTTTATTTTACATAAATAACCCGTAACGCCATCTTCCACCACTTCTTTACAACCAACATTATTAGTAGTTATTACAGGTTTTCCAACGCTTGCTCCTTCTAACAAAGTTCTTGGAATGCCTTCCCGGTAAAAAGAAGGTAAAACAATACAATCAGCCCTTTGAATATAAGGTAATACATCGGGCGTACTACCATAGTATCTGACAGGGGCTTCTTTTTCCCACAATGTTATAGTTTCCTTTGTAATTGCTTTAGGGTTAATAACTTCAACAAATCCTAATAATTCGCTTTCAATTTTATGACCTCTTGATTTTAAGATTTTTGACGCCTCCACATATTCTACAATCCCTTTATCATAGATCATCCGGCTAATTAAAAGAAATTTCACAACTTCTCTTTCTGGTTCTATTACCGAAGATGGTTTAAAAAAGTCTGTATTCACTCCTTCTCCCGGCAACACAAAAGCAAGGTCCCGGGCCAAAAGCTTTTTGCTAACAAAAAAATTTTTATCATCATCATTTAAAAACCAAACCGCTTTATTTTTTTTAAAAGCAATTTTATACAAAGCCTTTGCAACAAAAGAAATAGCAGTAGTATATGTAAAAGTGTATCCCAACCCGGTCACAACGGCAACAGAAGATATTTTAAGCGCCGAGGCTGCAAGAGAACCGTAAATATTTGGCTTTATAGTATAGTGAAATATTAGTTCAGGTTTGTATTTTTTATAAATAGATTTAAGTTCTCTAAAAAAGCGTATATCTGCTAATATATTTGCACCCTGAGGTTGTAATCTCTTCAAAGGAACATATTCAATACCCAAATCTTTTAACCTTTCTGTGTATTCATCCGGGGGAGAAGCGACAATTATATTGTAATTATGATTCTTTAAATACAAAATAACGCCTTTTCTAAAATTATACATGCCCCAGGTAGAATTACCAACTAATATAATATTCTTCATTCTAACCTAAAATGCTTTCAAAGACCGAAAGATACTTTTTGTAATTAACTTCTGTAGAATAATAATTTTTAGCAATTTCCAGGTTTTTCTTACCAACTTCATTTTTAAAATAGTCTTTATTATTTATTATTTCTTCAAAGCACTGTTCCCATTCATCTATATTTGCTGCAAACAAATTATTACCATCCCTGTTAATTTTTACATTTGCTTCTAAAGGTGTAGATATTGTCGGCAGGCCTGAAGCCATATATTGAATTAGTTTAAATCCACATTTTCCCAGGTTAAAATAAGAAGGTTTTAAAGGCATTATTCCAACGTCCAATGACTGAAGAACTTCGTTTTCGGTTTCTGCTTTCCATTCTATCAATTTATAGTTTATACCGCTTAAAATATGTTCTAAAAAATGGTCAAAGCCTATCAATACTAATTGAATTTTATATTTTTTCTGAAGATTTTTCAAAGCCTCTGTTACTATTGCAATATTAATACTTTGCGTTTTTGAACCTATCCAGCCTACTTTAAAAGGCTTGTTAGTGTCTAATTCCGTCTTATGTTTTATGAGCTGATATTTATAAAACTCAATACTTGTAGGAATTTCTATAATCTTCTGATTATACTTTTCTAAAGTTTCAGTTAAGTAAGGGCTGCCAGTAATAACAGTATTTGCCAGTCTGACGAGTTTATATATCTTATTCCTGCAAAGTAATTTTATAATAAAGTGATTACTTTTATCATAATTGTGAAAAATAGCATCATCATAATCAATCACAATATTTTTACTTCCTTTTAAAAATAACCATTCTATAAAATAAGGTAGAAAAGGAAACAATTCATATTCAATTACAATTACATCGTATTTCTTTAAGATTAGCAAATTATACAAACGGTTACAATAACCTTTGACAATATAGTATAATGATTTTTTACCTTTTTTAAAGAAAATGTCAAGATATTTTGATGGAAACAAAGGGCTCAATTCTATTTCGTATCCCGCTTGCTTAAAGTACGAAAAATAGTTGTAGCTTCTGTACCTGCTGCTAGGTCCTTTAGATGTGTATTTTGTAAAATAAATAATCCGCTTTTTCATTTAGCCTTAAATAATAAAATCTACTTCTTTCAGATTAACTTTCAAACTACTTATTATTCTTTTACAGCTAATAAAAAATGGTCAGTTAAACTACTATATGTCTTTAATGTTTTCATTCCTGCAAAATCTACTAACTGCCTTAATAAATTAACGTTATAAACATGGTGATGAATAGCACGATTTTTAAAGTTTTCTTTACATCTTTTTTCAAAAGCTGCTAAATTACCTGCCTGTGGATCTCTTTTTAAATCGTGATATCTGAAAACTTCACTTAGATGTGTCAGATCATCTTCATTCACATTTTGTTTAAAGTCATTTACAATATGTGTAAAATCTGTTATTGCTCTTTTATGATCAAAATTACTTTCCTTATTAGGAAGAATAAGAAACAGTGTTCCGCCTCTTATCAAAACTCTTTTCCATTCTTCTAAAGCTTTAATCGGATTTGCAATGTGTTCAAGATTATTGCAGCTTAAGACAAAATCATAACTTTCACCAGGTATTTGAGTAAGAGAAGTGCCTTCAGAAATAAACTGTCTGCCTTTGTAATTGTAATTGTAAGTAAATGTATTACCTTCCTTTATACTGCCCTCCCAAATTGTATTGCTACTAAAGTTTACGCCATCCACGCTTTTAGCATAAGAATAAAGTGGCAAATAACTATTAGAATTAAACATAGCACTTGGGCCTCCAATTTCCAACCCGGTTTTTCCTTTTATCTGTTTACCCCAACTGTCATAATCATTCATCTTCGCCTGTGTAAATTTGCAATACGCCTTCCATAAGATAACATTAAGAGGTCTCTCATTTACAAAGTTTATCGCAGTTTTCAACTTTCCAAACATAGTCAGCGTGCTCGTCTATTTCTTTTTTACAATAACACCTATGGTAAAATTAGCAGAAAGCGGAAGTAAGGGAAAAGGAATGCCTTTTACTTCCACAATTTCAAAATAATGCTCAAGCTGCTTGATCAGTTTTTTATAATCAAATCCTTTATGGGCAGTATCCTTTCGTTCAACTTTATCCAAATTTCCTAATAATGCATGCCATACTTCTTTCGTAGTATACGGCTCATGTTGCTTTAAAAAGAATTTTTTAAAATAGTACTTTAAGAAAAACAGCACGCCCCGCTCATTAGGAAAAGAATAGAAACCATATTTACCGGTGCAAAAAGCCAGTTTTTTTAAATATTCTTCTAAATATCTGACCGGTAAATGCTCTAACGTTTCCATAGATAAGGTATAATCAAAAACAAGATGTTCGGTATTGAAAGATTGTGGAGTATCGCTTTTGAAAAAATGGATTTGAGGATCATGCTTATAATTAGAAATTGCTTCATCTAATCCTCCTTCCCAATCGGCATCATATCCATAGTATAAAGTTGGCTTAACCGGAATATATTTAATGCTCCTGCCATCGTTACAGCCCAACTCTAAAAAAGAACCACTTTGAATACCCAACTTATTAAAAGAATTGTATAACCATTTAAAACGGGCAGTATGAAAAAAACCTCTAAATCCGGGGCTAAAAAGCCTTTCATTATAAGTCTTATTTTCTATTAATCTATGTTGTGCCATACTCTGATGTTATTGTTCAGGAGCTTGAAAAGAAGTTTTTATTAGTACTGTTTATACTTTGTTACCAGCATTTTATAACCTAAAAAATTTGCCTTAACACCACTCCAACCGCCGGTAAATAAACTATATAAAGATCTGATTAAGAACTCAAAAGTAATCGTAGCAAAAAAAAGTAAAATGAACTGATAAAATGGAAAATGTTTCCTAATAAATTTTAGCCGACTTTTTATTGACAAAAAAAGAGAGAATGAAGGCACATTCTTGGTCGTTCCATTTTCTTTATGATAAATACTACAATCAGCGTTATAAAAGATTTTTCCTCCGTTTTTTTTTACCCTATAACTAAAGTCCAATTCTTCATAATACACAAAGAACTGCTCATCAAAAAATCCGTGTTTATCAAAGATGCTCTTTCTCATAAACATGAAAGCACCCATTACCTGGTCTACTTCTCTGCTCTCGCCGTGGTCCCAATCTGTCATTAAAGTTGCGGGATGAAATATATCAGGCGCTAACTTTGAAAGACCAAAAATGTCATTTATAAAAGTTGAAAATTTTGGAAAACGTGCGCAGCTTACTTTTGTCTTACCACTTTTGTCTACATGCCGGCATCCTAATATATCAATTTGCTGATTCTTCTCTAAAAACTCAACAGATAAATTAATAGTGTTTTCAAATATACGGGTATCAGGATTTAAGAGAAGGCAATAGTTACCTGTAGCTGCTTTAAAACCAATATTGCAGGCTTTAGCAAAACCAAGATTTTCAGGATTTATTATTAGTGTAATTTTATCTAAAGATATTGTATCCATTGAGCCGTCAGAAGAAGCGTTATCAACCACAATTACTTCTTTTACAGATTTACCACCAAAGTGCTTAATACTTTCTATACAATCGTACAACCAATTACCAGAGTTCCAATTAACTATTATAATACTTACGCTCATACAGAATTACAACATCAAAGCACTCTGAATATTTATTTTATCAGTTAGAAGCTATCTAAAATTAGGTAAGACTTTACTATTAGAACCTAAAGACGCTATAAAAATCTACTGATGAACGGAGCGTCGCAACGGCTGCTCCCACTAAATACAAATGCCGGTTTCCAAAAAAATAAGATTTAGAGAGCTTCTAAGAAGCTGTCGGAATTTATTTTTTTGGTTACGAACAGTAGTTTTTTAAGGCGTCATCGTTGCGTCGCATTACGTTTATCGGCAAATCAATTTGCATCTTTGGCTTTGCACACAATGATTCTTATTATTTTTTAGACAACTTCTTAGGATGATTATTGAATTATTTAAAACGTTTCTTCCACACATGCTAAATAAATGATGACGAAAAAAACTAACCCGCAACATCAACGGCAGTTTCCGAAGATACTTTTCTTACAGGGTAAAAAAAGTAGAATAATCCTTTAATCTTACACCAAAAAAATAATTGTATCAGGCAAACCATCAGCAGCAGTTGAATCCAGGTCGACAATATACTAATGTATTGATCATTGAAAAAAACCATTATTAACGGGTAAAACATAAAACTAAAAATAACCCTGGAAAAAAAAGCTTTCTTAAGTATCGTTGCCTTAGCAAAAGCATTGGTATGAATAAGCATTAAAACAAAGAGCCAGCCAAGGGCATAAAGGCTACCAAAGTCTCTTATATAAGGGTTATAAAATGTATAAACATTGACAGGATAAGGAACAAAAATAAATTCATCTACAATACCAAACTTGTTTAAATCAACATTATTTAAGCCAAAATATTTACTTAAAACGTAGAAAAACCTAAGTGTTCTTTTTCCATTTTCCTGTTCAAAAAGGGGTGCGTGAATAACATTGTCAATAGCATTCATCGGAGGCAGAAGATATAAAGTAAAACCTGTAATAGAATTGTCAACATTATCTTCAAAAGAACTGTCAATGCTTCCGCCTTTATCTAATAAAATTCCAATAAAAAGAAACAAACCAATAAAAGCAATAAAAGGTCTTAATAATTGCATTATACTTATCTTGTTACTACTAATCAAATACATACCGAGATTCATACAAATAGTCATCAATACTGCAGTTCTGCCCATAGTAGCAATTGCGTATGTCATAGAAATAGCAAAAGATAGTATGTATAAAATTCTATTTTTCCTTGTTTTATTTTGCCAGAAAATATAGCCATTGAATAAAGAAATAAAGCACGAAAGAGTAATCATGTAACCTAAAGTTCCAAAACCAACATTGTTAACGGCGGTTTCGTACCTGATGCTTTTAAAAATATTTTCAGCCTCACTTTTTAGTACGATTTCTTTAAGAAACTTTAAAAATAGTGGTAAGATTACAATGGAAAATCCAATCAGAACAATTCTCACTTTATAAGAAAGCTTTGAAAAAATAATTTCATTTTCCAGGAATGGATTTTGCTTTTTTACAGAAGAAGAAACACCTTTATAACTGTATTGAAGAAGACTTATATAGCCTGCAACAGTTGATACAACTGCCCCGGCTATAAAAAGAAAATAAGTATCAGTATGTAATGGGAATAATTCACTAAGGTAAAAGTGCGTTAGTACAACTCTCCCAAGCAGTACCAAAAACCAGATGCTACAAAAAATAAAGGGTGGATAAATTAGCTTTTTACCAGATACATAGTAGTTGAAAATAGTTAAGCCTAAAATAATTATAATAGATATTATAAGCATATCGTTTTAAAACATTTGGGCCTTTCTTATTTGTAACAGGAAGAGTAAATAATAAATTATAATAACTATTAAAAAAGCAACTCCTCCCCAGATTATAAATCCTGCAAGCCTGCCTTTTTTTTCTTTTTTTAAAGGAAGTACTGGTTTGTCAATAACCTGAACCAGTGGCGTTTCTTTTAATAAGCTCATTTTGGCTATCTCAAGATGCTTCATTATCTCTCCATAAGCAATAGTATATACCTGCGCGTCTGCACTGCTTCTTTGTATTGGTGCCCGAAGCATTTGCCTCACAGGATTTACATTGAGATCAGTTGTAGCAGCAGTTCTATAAATTGCACCTGTCATTAAACTTCGAACTGAGTCAAGCTCCTTAGTCATGACCGCAACATTTTGTCTTGCCTTTTTAGTTTTTGTTTCGGTGTATAATTTAATTACATCATCCAATAAACTTTCTACAAAAACCTTTGAAAAAACCTGGTCATCTGATTTGAAGGAGGCTGATACAAATGTTAGTCTTTTATCGACCCGTGAAATATTGAGCTTGTTTTCTATAATATCTTTATAAATAACCGACGTAACACTATCCTGTAAATAGCTATTGAGACCACTCGTAAATTTTACATTATTAAATTTTTTATATTCCAAACCGATCAGGTGATTAATTAATAAATCAGTCTTTTCGTTTATAGAAGCGGTATTCTTTAATGTTTTTTCTATAATATACCTTGACTTAAATAACTCAAATAAATTTTCACCTTTAAAAGCTCCACCACCACCACCACCTAATGAAATACCAAATTGTTCTGCCAATCCTAAATACCCTGAAGCGTCTCCATTTTCGTCATCAAAAGCAAACATTAGATTAGCAGTATAAGAAGGTTTTTGGTAATAATTATACAGCGCTCCAGCAATACCTGACACCAAACAAATCGCTAAAATTGTAAACTTCTTTTTAAATAAATACTTTTTAAATTCTCTTAACAGAGAAAAGAGTGATTTAATTTCTGTTTGGGTATCAGGTAATGCAACTTCTTGATCAAACATCCTCTATTCATTTTTACATTTAAAATCAGTTTTTCCCTAAATTTTCTTCCATTAAAATTTTATCAGAACTTTTCCCGCTTAATATGTTATATATTTTAGCAATTTATACAGTTTTCTCTAAAGTGTCTATCCTTTTTACTAATAACTGATTTCTGTCTTTGATAAGCCCAAAACATTCTTTTTATTATAAATAATTAAAAGTAGATACACCATGGCGCCAATGCAAAACCCCATGCCGGCATACCGGATACCAAAGTGCGAGATAACAGCCACATCAGTAAGAATGCTTAGAAGAAATGCAATTGCTATGTAAAAAACCATATTTAAGGTTCTTTTTTGCAATTCAAAAAATTTATGCTGAATGATAGCAATTTGCCATAAAAAGCTTCCAGCTATTACCTGAATATCTATAATCAAATATTCACTTGTTTCAGGCGTCCTGATAATATTTGATAAAATGCCAAAACCTATTAAATAAAAAAAAGCAACCGCCACAAACAGTAATGCAAGCTCAATGAAAGAGAGTTTTTTAATAAGCCTTCGAACCTCTGTATGGTTGCCTGCCAAACTAGCCTTTACTATTATTGGAAAAAGACTAACAACTATCGGAGAAAGTACTAACGTTATACTTTTATATAAAATATCAAAACTTGCAGTAAAATGACCAATATTTTCCTTTCCGTAAATAGCAGCTAAAACAAAACGATTTGCCATACTAACTCCGTAAGATAAAAAAAACCAAATAATTAAATAACCTCCATACTTTTTTATTTGAATGACAGTGGCCCATGCTTCTTCCAAATCACTATTTGCTAAAAAACCAATGAACGATAATTTATTTTTATAGAAAAGATAAAAAGAGGCTAAACTAAAGGATGCAGAAAGGGATGTAAAAATTACAAAAAGAAAATTTTTAGAAGGTAACCAAACCAAAATGCAGACTGAAAGTACTAAAAAGGTTATGGTTCGAATACATTCAGCAAAAGCAGAGCTGGCAGCTTTAAAGTTTGATTGTGTTATTCCCAACAATCCTGTATATAAATTAGACAACAAAAGAGAGAATAAAAATAAAATTGAAAATAATACAGAATCCCGGCTATTTTGCAGATAGATAAATAGTGGTATAAACATTAAAAATGTTGCAAAAGAAATGATCCAAAGACAATTGTAATAAAACACTTTCACCTCTTTATATTCCACATGAAGCCTTATAATACTTTGACCAATTCCACCTGAAAACGAAGAAGTTATGATTATTAATAAAGAAAAGTAAAAACTATAAATTCCAAAGTTATGAAGCCCCAGAATATTTTTAAAAAAAGGTATTGTTAGAAAATTAACAGCAGCAGGAATTAATACCCCGAGAGAATAAGAAATATAGTCTTTTTTAAATTGCTTAATCAGCATTAGGACAGTAGAATAATTATTTAAAAAAACTTAAAAGCTCTTTTAAATTAATAAAAGGTATTCTCTATTTACTATTAAGCAATACAGAAAGCAATACACCGGCAAATGAAGTTATTGCAGTTGAAATACCAATTATCTCTCCCGTTGATAGTCTTCTTCTTTCGACTTCATGTTTTTTTGGAACAATGACCTCGGAACCGGGAGTAACTTTAGGGAAGCCTCTGAAAAATAAGAAAGTACTTGTTTTTGCTGCATTTCCATTAGGGTAAAGGACATATATTTTACCTTTTTTTGCATTATCCGTTAAACCTCCTGCTCTACCTAAATAATCCTTTAAATCTAACTCTCTGTCAAATACTACTCTTGTTGGAAATAAAACCTGGCCACTAATTCTTACATCCATTTTCTCTTTTGGAATAGTTATAACATCTCCTTCTTCTAAAGTCAAATCATTTTTACTTCCCGGATTTAATAATATCGCACTCACATCTATAGCCAGCCGATCGACAGTTCTTTCGACTTCACGTTCTAACCGTCCTGTAGTATCTTTTAGTGCAGCCTGAATTTTATTAATTCTTTCGGCATTTACCTGGTTAACGACAGTTTTATTATTATTTCTTGTTACATAACCTCCCTGGTCATAAGCCTGATTGGTTAAACCACCTGCTCTCTTTATCACATCACTAATTCTTTCATTTTTTGTTTTCAATACATATGTACCAGGAAAAACCACTTCACCTTCAACACTCACATTTACCTGTTTTTGATAACTTGGGTCTTTTCTTATTATTATTGCATCATATGAACTCAACTTAACTTCTGCTCCTTTTAATTGTAAGTCTTCAACCGATGTAATATCAAAGACGCGGGATAGTACTGTGTTGTTGGTATCAACGCCTGCACCTTTAATCCTTCTTGCTACCTCAATACGTTGTGGATGGGCTGCATCCGTAAATCCTCCGGCAATTAGTATTAAATCTTTTAAAGACATATTTTCAACAAACTCATAATTTCCAGGCATTCTTACTTCTCCTGCAATGGAAACAGTAGTTGCTTCTTTTAGCTCATTCACCGCAGATATAGAAACTTTATCATTTGCATTTAGCAAAATATTATTTATTCCCGATTGCATAACTTCTACTGGGCTAAATGGTACAAATTCAGGAGTAAGATCTTCTTTATTTCTAAGAATTATTCCCCGTCCGATGTATGCATCTTCTTTTAAACCCCGGGCCTTAACTATTAAATCTTTTATAGTCATTCCTTTAGTCCACTCATAATCACCGGGCAAAAAAACAGCGCCGTCAATAGTAACGCGGTTCATAAACCTGCCGATCACTTTTTTTACAACAAAAGATTCAGAACGGGAAGGTTTGTAAGCGTTATATTGCGTTTGTGGTATATCAGCAATTCGTTTTTCTACATCTGTAACTTTATAAGCAGTTATACCGGCAGTATAGGCACTATCAGAAAAACCACCGGCAAAATCAAACAGGTTATTAAGAGTTTCTCCTTCCTTAATCTCAAATAACCCTGTTCTTTTTACCTCTCCTTCTAAAGACACCCGTATATTATAAGTGGGAATCCTAATAACATCCTGGTCTCTCAAGTTAAGATTTCCGCTTTGGCTGCCTTTTACAAGAAAATCATAAATATCAAGATGATCAATTATTCTCCCGTTTCGTATGATTTCGATATTACGTAAACTACCTATTTCAGTAGGACCTCCTGATAAATATAATGCATTGAATGTTGTAGCAAGAGAAGGTAAGGTATATGTTCCCGGCTTTTTAACTTCTCCTATAAGCATAACTTTAATACTTCTTATCCTTCCTACAGATACACTTACCTTAGTAAGTCCCGTTCTGATATTTGAATATCCTGAAGAAGCAAGTTTATTTTTAATTTTAGCTGTTACCTGTTCGATTGTTAAACCTGCAACATACATAACCCCGGCATAAGGTATATTAATATCTCCTTCTGCTCCTACTCTCAGAGTATATTTCGCTTCCTGGTAACCATAGATGTTAAGGTTAATTTCGTCGTCTGGGCCTATTATATAACCAACAGGTGTAGCAATTCTAAGATTTGGCTCAAAAGTCAAAACACCGTTATTAAAAATTTCTAATCCAAAAATCTTTTTAGGATTAGGCACTGAGACTGTTCTTGAAATCAGACTTGTATCAAAAGCGTGACTTCCATTTTCATTAGAATTACTTCTTGCCTGATTATTTAAATTATTACTGCTGTTATCATTATCCGTCTGCGCACTTCCAATAGCTTGCTGACCTTCTAATCTAACCCTTAAATTTGCAGCCTCGGTAGCATTCATTCCTCTTCTAATTAAAAGATCATAAGCTTGCTGAGTAGTTATATTATTCTGCTTTAAATAAGAGGAAATTTGAATTAATTGCTCTTCAGAAACATCTGTTGATTTTATATTACCTAAATTTGATGGTAAAGAGGGAAATTGGGCATATATAATTGAAGACAAAAAAAACATCACCAGCACACATACAATCTTTCTGAACATACAGCTTCTTATATAGTTATTAAAGGCAATTTAAAAGGTTTTTTAAAACTTTAAGCAAGTAATTAATTAGATAAAATATTAAACTCCTATTAACTTGTTTTAAAAAGTCAACCTAAACTTACACTCGATTAAAAGGTAATAAACAAACGGCTATTTTTTTATGGAGCAATTGCTAACCAAAAGATAATAATACGGAAGGGATAAAACACAGAAGCAGCCGTTTGCACGACTGCTTCAAATTGAGTTTCAACAGTTAATATCTCTATTCTTTCTACAGCGATAATTGGCCATGTAATATGGCTAAGGCAATTACTTTAAGATTTTACTTCAATTCTTTTCTGTCACAATCATTAAACCAATCCTCAATCGCTTCTTGCAGGCTATTTTGTATTCTATATGAAGACATACTTAATTTTTTGCCGGAAATATTAGTAGAAATCATTAGTTTTTTAACCCTGTCAGGATGGATACCATTAATTTTTTTACCAAAAGTATTTGCAGAATTATATAATAATCCGGCAGCTAATTTTAAAGGTGTTGGAGGAACGACCAATTTAGGCTCTTTCACCTTTGTAACACGAGCTATTGTCTTACATATATCTTCAATTGTTGGCGCCGGAAAATAGGTTAAATTGAAGGTGATCGTTTTAGGCGTTTCAAGAATAGCTGTCTCATATAAAATGCGGGCTACCTCTTTAACATAAACAGCTGCCTTGATAGTATCCTTCCGGCCAGGATAAAAGAAAAAACCTTTTTTTAAGGACTTATATAATCTTGTAAAATTTCCTCCTTCATTTTTACCAAATACAACACCTGGCCTGACAATGATAAGTTTTCTCTTATCTGGTTCTTCGGCCTGCCAGACTTTATGTATATACTCCGCTGTTAATTTTGAGATACCATACGGTGTAGCAGGCATTGGTAAAGTATCTTCTTTTTTTAATGCTTCTGATGGTCCATAAGGTGCTATTGAACTGGTAAAAACAATGGTATTTATATTGTTTCCCCGGGCAAAATTGCAAATATTTTCAGCACCGAAAATATTAGTTTCAAAATATTCAGAATCGGGATGTCCGGGAGTAGTGTGTACAGCTGAAAGATTGAAAATAACAGACGAGGATACTTGAGGAATATTTATGTTTATTGTTTGACGAACATCTAAATGTGTATATCTGCTAAAGTTATTTTCTTTGCTATTTATATCAAAGTTATAAATATTATCTTTCTCATTGACTTGCTTAAATATGTATTCTGCTAAGTGAGTTCCAATGAAACCTCCACCGCCAAAAATTAAATAGTTCAATTATTACCTTTATGCTGTTTTAAATCAATATTTTTAAAATTGCCAATTGAAATGAAGGAGGCAAAAGTATAGGAAACCTACAGTATGTTTAATAACCCTTTTACAAACTAAAATGCAAACTTAAAAGCTGTTTAAATTATTTTTCGTTCTTTAAGTATTGCATCAACAAAATTAGAAAATTCTTTATTGAATCTGTCAGTGCTAAACTTTGTAGAGTGATTTTTTATTATAGCAGAGTCAAAGGAATGATTTTGAAAATTAAAAACTGCAGTTTTTAAGCTTTCTATAGTTTGTGCTTTAAAAAAAATTCCTGTAACATTTTCAATCACAGTTTCAATAGCACCCCCTTTCTGAAAAGCAATAACAGGAGTACCACATGCCTGGGCTTCAATTTTTACAATACCAAAATCTTCTTCAGCAGCAAAGACAAATGCTTTTGCCCTTGACATATAGTCTCGAAGAACACTAAAAGGCTGGTATCCTAAAATAGTAATGTTACTTTTTGCTAAATTTTTTATTTTTTTTAAGTCGGGGCCGTCTCCAATAACTACAAGCTTTTTATCCGGCATTTCATTAAAAGCTTCCACTATTAAATCGATTCTTTTGTATTGTACCAATCGGGAACAGGTGAAATAAAAGTCTTCTTTTTTAGTAACTAAAGGAAAATCGTTTACCGCAACTCCTGGATAAATGGTCACACTTTCACGTCCGTAGATTTTTTTTATTCTTCTTCCTATATAGTTAGAGTTACTTATAAAATAATCAACGCGGTTTGCACTTATGATATCCCACATTCTTATTCTATGGAGAAAAAATTTAGCAATTAATCCTTTTAATCCCCTATCTAATCCTGATTCTTTTAAATATTGATGATATAAATCCCAGGCATATCTAATGGGAGAATGGCAATAACAAATATGTACCTGGTTTGAATTTGTAATAACACCTTTTGCGGCTGCATGCGAGCAAGATATAATTAAGTCATATTCGCTAAGATCAAACTGTTCAATTGCAATTGGAAAAAGCGGGAAATAAGACCTGTACTTATTTAATGCATAAGGCAACTTTTGAATGAAAGAAGTTGTCACTTTTTTAGGATCAATACTTAACTTTTCCAAAGTTGTTGTTTTTGCAACTATAGCAAAGAAATCAGCATCAGGAAAAAGTGAATGAATATTTTTAATTACCACTTCTGAACCACCTAAGGTTGTAAACCAGTCATGAATAAGTGCAACTTTCAAATTTCTTATTTAATGTACAGAAGGAATTAATTTTACTCCAATATAATCTCACTATACACTTTGTTTTATAATATTAATTTTATTTTCAATAGCAGTATTCCAGCTAAATTTCTTTGACTGAGCAAATCCTTTTTCAATCAATTTACTTCTCAGTTCCGAATCCGATAGAACTTTACTTAATGCTGTTGCAATAGAGGTTGCATCTAATGGGTCAAAGTATAAAGCTGCATCTTCGTAAATTTCTGGTAAACATGCTGCATTTGAAGATACAACCGGGCAACCAGCCGCCATAGCTTCAAGTGGAGGAAAACCAAAACCTTCATATAAAGAAGGAAATATAAAAACACTAGCTCTGTGATAAAGCACAGGTAAATCCTCATCACTCACCCATCCTGTAAATGTAACCTTTTCCTTAAAAAAGGGATCAAGGATAATGTTTGCAAGTTCATCATCTCCCGTTATAAAACCTTCCTGTTTTCCGGCTATAACAAACCTTGTATTTTTAAATTGAAGTTCGTTATTATCCAACAATACTTTATACCCTTGTAATGCTTTTTTCAAATTTTTGTGAGGCTTTACATTACCTACGAATAATATGTAAGAAGGTTTTATTTTATATTTTAATAAAACTTCATCCTCTTTCTCTTTCGATACCCGTGTATTATATTTTACAAAATTAACACCATTGTAAACTACTTTTACCTTAACCGGATTGCAGGAAGTATATTTAACTATTTCTCTTTTTGAAAATTCAGAAACTGTAAAGATTACATCTGAGGATTTTACTGCCCTGCTCATCATTAATTTGGCATAAATCTTTTGTTTAATGTTTAAAGTATCGTAATAAGCAAGATGATAAACATCATGAATAGTAACTACTTTTAATGTAGAAGCAAAATTTACCAGAGGAACATTATAATGAGATGACCAAAAAATATCAGTGCCGATAGTTTTAGCAGGGGTTTCTATTAATTCCTTTACAGAGTAAAGCGGAGCATCATATGCGATTAACTTTGTATTATAATGATAGCTCTTAAAAAAAGAATAGTCTTTGGAGTTATATAAAATTCTAATTTCAAACTGATTTAATAATGGGCTTGTAATTACATTTTGTATGTAAACCCCAATTCCCGAACTCGTTAGTAACCTGGCATCTATTGTAAGTTTCATTTAATATTTATTCCTAAAAAGTCAGTTCAAATTGCAAATTTGTCAGACAAATCAGATCAACTAAGATAAGAAGTAAGTAAGCAGTTACTCAAATCCTTTTATAAACAATAAGAAAAAATAAAGAAAAAGAAAAATGCCTAAAGTGGCATAAATACCAAAAAAGCCTGCAGTTATAGATAGGTTTCCAACTAACGATAAAGAAAGTCCAGCCTTAAAAACTTCTATCTTATTATCTGTGTATGCATAATATTTAATTTTATGATCAGCATACTTACTTGTATATCCAATTAAAATACCCATAAGAAGAACACCAAATATTCCAAAATTTAAATATGATTCCCCAAATAAGCCAGGTCTTAAACCCGGATGTTCTTTGGGATTAAACCCTCCCAATTTTGCCGTTACTTTACCAATTCCCCATTCGGTACGAAATGAAGAGTAAGTACTTGGTATAAATGAAATAAGGGCTGTTGCGTACGTTTTACCATAAAAAGGCTCCCTGTCCCATGCCGATAAGACCCACGCGAAGTCCCTTAAATCAGAAAATGTATTCCCATAAAAAATTTCTGTAGTGGCAGCGGATTTATTAGAACTATTTGACACACCTATCTTACCTGCTCTAAATAAACCAACTAAATTAAGAGCAGTTAGCATTACAAATGCATAGAGGGCAAGTTTTTTAAACTTAATTCTCCCTTTCCAATTTAAGTATATAACATTTATTATTAAACTTAATAATGGAGCAAGAGCACTAGATCTTGATCCGATAAAGACAGTACCTAGTAAAAAAAAAGCAAAAAATATTTTATCACCTAATTTATTGAACTGAAAAATGCGGGCAGTCAGGGTAAGACTAACAATTCCACTAAGACTTGCTGTAAAATTATATATAGCTCGCCCCATTCCCTCATTCATGTAAAAATATCTCCTTGGGTCATTTAGACTTCCTGCTCTATACGCCATCCCAAGTAATATTGATAATAATAAAAAGTAAAGAAAGAAAAGAAACCAGACAACAGTATTATTAATTACCACCTTTTCAAATAAAGTCCCTAACGTATATTTAATAGGAGCTATGAAAATTGTATTAATTACGGTTTTGTAATGATAAAGCTTAAATATTATTCCTCCGGCAAATATTGCAATATATCCCGTTAATGATACATAATACGCTTCACTAAAAAATCTTTGAATCGCTGTTATATGAGTACCAACAGAAACAAAATTTTCCGAGGAAGAAGCAAAAGGATACATTAACAAGAAGGGTAGAAAATAGCATAATAATAAGCCTACATGCCAAGGGTCAAGAGCCCAGCCGGTTTTTTTTGAAGAAACATACCATGAAGAAAAAAAATGAACAATTAGTATTGCATTAATAAAAAAAGGTATCGCCTGAAATCTTACTGCACCCCCCCAGTATTCCTGTATTTCCATTATAGTGGTCCTCTTAGTTCTTGTTTAAGTCTAACTATTGTAATTTAAAACACAATTAGATAAAATAAAATTACATTAAATTATTATAGTTATTGATCATTGTATTTATATTAAATTTTTTCTCGGCTTTTCTTCGGGCTCTTTTTTTCATTTCATTAAGTGAGTTTATGTTTACAATTACAAATTCCAATGTTTCTTTTAAACTTTCATCATCTTCTGCATCAAAAACAAACCCATCCTCTTTATTAGTGATAATCTCCTGTGTACCTCCTGTGTCAGAAGCTATTACAATTTTCTCACACGCCATTGCCTCATAAATAGTAGTTCCTAGTGGCTCACCTCCTGATTTATTACTGTTGTTAATTATAACATCACTACCACAATATAATTGTATCATATTGGCTACATGACCAAAATAAAAAATATTTTGATTATCTTTTATTGCATTTTTCACTTCGGTGTTGTAATAGTCATCATCATGCCCAAATGAACCTGCAATTACGAGATTTATATTCGTATAAGAAGAAGTTAGCAGTTTAAATACTTTAATAAGCTGCAGTTGACCCTTACGTGGAGAAATTGTTGCAGCGATAGAAATAATTAATTGATCATTTAAAAATTTATTTTCTTTTCGAAATGCATCTTTCTCGGTATCATTTGCTTTATATACCTCTAAATCTAAACCATTATACAAAACCACAACAGATTTTTTGTTACCATATTTTTTTTTTACAGCTTTAGAGACAACAAAAGTTTTACTGTATAGTATTGCGCAAATTTTTGAAAAAAGTATATCTATTTTAGAAAAATATTGTAGATCATGATCACTCCAAATCCATACCTTCCTTTTCTTTAAAAACCTGCTATAAATAATTGCGAGTATCAGGTAAGAGGCAGGTACAATGGTATTAGCGTGAATGTGTGTTATTTCATTTTTTCGTACGTATTTTATAACCTGCGAGGATACAAGAAAGTAATTTTTTAGTGCTTCTTTTAGAAACCTAAAGGTTGAAGTACTACTACGATTTAGTTTTCTTAAACGGTTAACTGTGATAATAGGGTATGTTTTGCCTGCAGCAGATATTAATTCATCAGCAAATTTACCCGGAGAAATAAACAAATGAGGTTCAACAGAACTTCGGTTATAAGAAATTAACCTTTCAAGCACTATTTCTGCACCTGAAGCCTTTTCTCCACTGAAAACATATAAAACCTTTTTCATCAAATTCTTCCTTAAATTGTCGTTCTTATTTAGACTTTAAAAGATTTTCAACGACTTCAACTGCCTTCAAAAAATAACCCCCCTTAATAATCTTGTTCTTTACTTTATCGCAATTTGCTTTGTAAGTTCTATATTCTTCTTCTGTTATTTCTACATTATGTAAGTCGGTAAGGTTATCAATCAAAATTCCTAACTGATAATCTGTAATCACTTTACCTATCGCCGAGTTTTTTGGCGCTATTACCGGTAATCCGGCAGCAAGATAAAGTGAAAATTTATGTGGATTATTATATTTGAGGTAATTACCTAAAAGCTCGTCACATTCCTCAATTTTATTTCCGTCCCATATTAATCCAAAATTTCCATCTAATTTATAAACTACCTCATCAGGAGAATACTCACCTCTCCAAACTACATTACTTTTGTGTTGATTGTCTCCTTTGTAGTTAGGACCGTAAACATTAAAATCCCAGTTATCTATTTGTGACAATGAATAAATAAAATTGCTTTTAGCAAGATTACCTGCAAATACAATAGTTTTAGAAAAAACTGAATTAATATTCCTGGCAGGAACTTCATTAAGCAGGTAATCAAAAACCTCTAAGGATTGAATATTTGTTGTCATCCCTTTGTCTCTGAGCCATTTGGCCATATTATGATTGTGGGCAATTACACAATCATAATAATTTAAATTTTCTACCTCTTTAGATACCAGGGCGTCATCCAGGCCACCTAATCTCAATGATTCTATATCATGAATAATACAGAAAAACCTGACCCCTTTTACCTTCGCAGCTTTTATAAAATATTTAAAAACATTGTTTAACATTGGGTATTGTATCCCTACAATGGAGTTTTTTTTTAGCAGGATGTAGAACTTAGCAAGTTCCTTAAAAATTAAAACATACCTCCTGATGGTACTTATCTCTTCAGCAAAAAACAAATTATAATCTTTGTAATCAAGCTTTGAAAATAAATTCGCGCAGTCTTTGACAGCTTTTGTAGAAGCAGAGTTTTTATCTGAAGATTTTCCAATACTTATAGAAAGCTGATATTTCATTTAAAATATAAAGACAAGACCTTAAATCATATCAATTTTAGGATTAAAAAATAACGAGCTCCAGGCCGATTTAAATAAGGTTCCAATATATTTCAATTTGTTATCCTTCCTGTTTTTTAGAATCTTTACAGAAATAAAAGCAATTATGCCGAATACATACACTAAATAATGAAAAAAATTTTTATTTTTTTTTACCTGAAAAAACTCATTTCTAAATCCATATTCATGCTTCCAAAGGTTTGCAGGCGAATCTGTAACAATGTAGGCGAAATAATTTTTAGGTGTTTTATGTAAAACAATGCTTTCGGGGCAATACAAACCTAAGTAGCCAGCTTTAGTAATTCTATGAGTATATTCCTGATCATCACCCCAGATATAAAACTCTTTATAAGGCAGTCCAAGTTTCTTTACAGCCTCCATATTTATTAATACCGATACAAATGAACAACCTTCTGTCAAAAAAAGATTGTGTTGATCGTATTTATTAAAAGGAATTATTTTGTTGAACACAGGTTTAATATCAACAATATTCATTAAGTGTGGACTACCATCGGTCCATAGTCCTTTACTGCAAATAAAACCTACTTTTTCAGCTTCAAAAACTGACAGCTTTCGTACTAGTAAAAACAAAGCATTTTGCTCACAAATAGTATCATCATCCATTATCCAAACCCAATCGCAATTATAAGCAGAAGCATCCTTTATTCCTGTATAAAACCCACCTGATCCTCCAAGGTTTTCCTGATGCTTAACTGCTATATCATTTTGCAGTTCCAGCCATTCACCTGTTCCGTCTGTACTACCATTATTTACTACTATAATTTTTTGTACCGGGAATGTTTGATTTCTTACCGCATCAATACACTCCTTTAAAAGATTTAGCCGGTTATAGGTAACTATTACTGCTATTATGTTTTTCATCTTCGATCTGTATCTGTACCTAGTCTATAATTTTTATAAATGAGCTAATCAAAAAGTAATTATTGGAAATAAATGTAAAGAGGTTTGAAGATCGATTAATATCGAAACAAGACAACACAGAAAATCCTACGAAGGGTTTTCAAATTAACAAAAGGTTGTGTAAGCTATCTTTACATCACCTAACAGTAATACTTTTCGAAAAAACAAAAACTTAATTATTCACTGAAATGAACAGATACCTTTTTTAAAGCAGAACCGATAATTTGGTGCATATCGTAATAACGATATTCTGCCAGGCGTCCACCAAAAATTACGTTAGTTTCTATATCTGCTAGTTGCTGGTATTTTTTAAAAGTAGCTGAGTTTTTAGTATCGTTGATCGGATAATAAGGCTCTTTTTCAGAAGTCCATTCCAACGGATATTCTTTTGTTACAACTGTCTTGGGCTGGGTACCAAATTCAAAATGTTTATGCTCAATAATCCTT
>Ga0210040_10003209_pt1 | contig 22325 bp, 16 predicted proteins | sample CryGeyCG12114_NA_FD_185462 | JGI IMG/M metagenome (GOLD analysis project Ga0210040, IMG submission 185462) | Groundwater microbial communities from aquifer - Crystal Geyser CG19_WC_8/21/14_NA (SPAdes) (version 2) | ecosystem: Environmental > Aquatic > Deep subsurface > Groundwater | place: USA...
CCAGCTCTGCACCAATGAGTGTGTCTTCTGCACTTTTCTGCACAGCTGCTATACCCAACGTCACAGACATTGCTATGCATATTTTGTGTGCTTCCCGTAGAACATGTTCTACGACGTATTCCCTGGTATGAATAGCTGCATGTCAATGGATATGTACCAACTCTCTCCGAGACACTTAAATATTCAAATCGAGTTGTTAAATCTGTGAAGTTTTAATGAAAGTTCGCATTATTTTGCTGTGTACAACTTACAGCCCCTTCTTCTCCTTGGTTCACAATATTGTTAACATAAAAGATATTTGATAACCAATTCTTTTTGCATTGGGCGTGTGTACGGTCCATCACAAAGTTGTAGAGTATTCCATTTGCGAACAATGGAAATATGGAAGTGACTAAACCAATCAAAAGACCATACGTAGGTGTAAGTCTGTTTCGAAAAATGTGTTCAAAATTGGAACATTGATAATATATAAAGTTTAATGTCAACTTATCTGTAAAAATCAACCTGAAGATGCAAGTACAGCATCCGAACACTTGAAAGCCGTCCATTCGATTTTTTGAACATTTTGAGCATGCCAATAGTTGTGAGCATACCACTCATTGTAAAAAATGTGTCGACCGAAAATAAAGCGTTCAAAATAACGTAAATTGTCCAATGCTCGTCATAGATCTAAATGTAAACAAGTATGCATTAAAATTGTGCGTGGTTTTATCAAATTTTTCAGTTGATTTATGGGCATTATTCTTTTGTATAGCTTAGAGTAAAAAATTACCAAAGATAGATCCAATATATTTGTTATCCCAAACTGGCCACTAAAAGTGGAAAAAGTGTGGCCAAGAATAACCCAACAAGTGCTAAAAAATCGAATGCCATGCATGCATGCAATATTGTCTTTACCGGATTTTGTGTTTGCCCACTTTTTGGTATTTGTGTAAATGGAGAAGGCTAATAAGATTCACATCCCCAGTGAGTCTAAAAGGACAAAATTCGAAAACATTTATATAAATGATTCAGAAGCTGTATTGGTATAAAATATTCATGCCATTTCAATTACATAGTTACCTTTAGCTTTTTTTTAGCGACAACACTTCTGAGTAATTTAAAATCCCATCTACAACTGTGGCTTAAACAACGACGGCCAAAATTATTGAGAACACAGCGCTGTGGAAAAACACAATAAGGCTATTTCCCAAAATTTTACAAAAGGTGGAACATTTCTTACATCATTGCAATCTGATCAGTACGCATTTCAGGCCTCTCTTTTTCACTGCAACCTATGACAGCAGGAAAAAAAGGCAGTCTCAAATTAATAGCGTACAAGATGAAAAGAATTTCCTGTATTTCTTCTTGAGAACAAGAATTTGGATAGCAAGTTCCAAATCCGGCATAGGCTCCGATTGTTTTGGGATTAAACATGAGCTCCTATGATAAAAATTCATTTTTAAATGCACCGTATTATACCATAAGATATAGTTAACGAATATGGTACGTGTCCATACTTTTAGTCAGTTAGTTAGTAACTGCAATTTCAGAAGTGTAAAAGCTTGTCTCAACTCACCCCTAATCCTAGAATGGAGGTAGCCGCTCGTTGGTGGCCAGTTTTGGCAATTTGTTGTGCCGGCATAAACAGAGTGTAGCATTGTTTACCCGTAAAAATTGTACCGGAGGTCTCAGAAATCCCATTCAAGTTGATACATTCATCCCTGTCTCCTAAACTGATCAAATTTCCAGATAAAATGCCATCGGAAATTTTCTCCCATCAGTCGATCACTGAAATATTCAATTTTTTTCATTAGTTGAAATGCAACATAAGCAAAATATTCTCTATAGTTAATTTTTTAATCTAAAGTTGTCTAAAAGTAAAAATTGTTATGTTTTTTTACTGTGAAAATACCACGGGTCTTCATTTAAAAGAACAGTTTTGTTCAAAAAGTTGGCAATCTTCAGTGTAAATGCAAGTACATGTTCACTGCATGAAGGATTGATATCCCGATTGGCTAACTCTGTGGTCAAAACTTGCACTGCATCCGGTGTGAACCATTCCTCAGCATAAGAAGGAATGATAATTTTCTTCAACAAGTCAAGTGTGTATTCCGAAACTGACTCTAAGCCTGGTTTTAAAGATTTCAGGAATCGGTTATTTTCAACATAGGCATTAGAAGTTAACGGAGATGCTGTAGTTTGGAGTAAAACTAAACAGCTAAATAATAGGAAAATAGCAATAGCTTTCATTTTCTATCTAATCTATTCACCTTTTTAAACTCAATTTAATGCAATTAATTATTGGTCAAGTATAATTATTGGATCAAATTAATTTTTTGCACTGAATTTATTGATTGCAGCCCAACGTATTTATAAGATTTTTATGCAAAGACTGTCCATTATTCTTTGCATGGCTCAAGCACACTTGATAGATAAAATAAAAGTTTGCATGTAGTTTTTCCTTGTGAATCATCCATGGGAGCATGCCGCCCATGGGTTCTCTATACGCATTGACACGCAAGAAACCAGAAATTAATGATTTTGTATTTACGGTTAAAATTGATAATAAAAATGAATCACGGAATGTGTGTAGCTAAACAGCACGTTACATTTTAAAGTGGCACTTATTGTCCAATTTGTTACATTTCGCTTCACAACAAGTACGCAAGCGATGAATGAATCAGTGTACATTTGTAGTTAGTTAAACCAGAATGCTCCGAGTTTCCAGCCTTCGTTTGTAACACTCACGTAGGTTAATTCCAGATAAATGTTTTTGCACCTGTACACAAGTTCACTTGTAAAACCGGATGCATGGACAGCATTTTTTGTCAAACAAACCGCTGTATTGTGGAATGGTCGATTTGAATTCCAAAATAATTGTTTTTTACTTGATTGCATTACTCGAATTGAAGCAATCATGTCCGCATTTTACATCTGTCACAGCAATATATTACTCTTTTCTAAGGCTGCTTGGCTTCTGCACCACAGAGCTTGTAATTGAAATCAATTTAACTGCGTCTGAAACATAATGTACAAAAATGAACATGCAGTGCATTTAAGTTACGTTGGTAGAGTTTACGCAGGCATAAAGAATATAGACAGACGCACATGTGGCAACACATGTGATCATTTCATGGCCCACCTGTGATTACATACAATACATAGCCAGTTACATTATATGAGGCTGACAGCGTGATTAGATATTGACATGTAAATTCATGCATGTGTAAAACTAAAATTTTCAACAAACTTTTCCCATAGATGAAAATTCTATCTCAGGCTGCTAACTATTTTGAAAACAAGCCAAATTTTTGCATCATTGTGGTCTAAAAATGACCGCCACGAATGTGTCCTTTGTCCATTGTCCGTACAGGTAGAGTGAAGTACTAGATGCTCAGCTGTAGTAAATGAGTTGCTACTTGTGAAAACCGCAGAACGTCACTTTTAGTAAACTGTCCTTCAGAATTCACATGCACTAACTAAAACATTTAGAGACACACTTCATGTCAAATGAACGAGTTCGTTAGTTGGAATGCATTAAACATGCAAACCTAAAAGCTCTCTTTGAAGGATTTCGCATTTCAGAAGTTTCAAAGCCCTGCATGTGTTGCATAAGCCCTGAAACTTTTGTTTCAATACGTACAGGGTCTTTGAATAATGAATTTGCACTCAGTCAGTTGAAAAATTTGGCATTATTATCAGAGTGACTGGTACAAAAATTTCGAAAATTGAAATGTAAGATTCGTAACAAAATAATATGAATGGACATGCATGCATTTCAATTTAAATTATTTTCCGGTGAGTAAAATAAACTGTTTTCGTGTGTACATTGACCGTGAAGGGAATTTCCTGGAACTCATAAAAAATGCATCCATGGTTGAATCCATATCTCATTTGCTGCTCATGCTGGTAGAACAATGTAAATAGTAAAAAAACGATGATGACATTCATAAATCTCAAGCTGTTCCTGTCAAATGATTTTTATGAACAGTAGTAGGTAGTGAATGAAACTACAGTATCCACAGAATTGTGAGTTGTGACACAAAAATATATCCCTACAATATAAGCAAAACGAATATCATTTGCGCTGGTTCCCACTGTAACTCTCACCCCATGAAATTGCTCATAGGAAACAATCATATGAATTATTTTCTGGTACTGCTCACTGATCCAGTCGTTAGAAATTTCCATAAAAGCAGGGAAATACAAACAATAGATTATAGGAACAATATTAATTATTGTGCAGTTATTTCGACTTAAGCAATAGTTGCATAATATTGTCTTTGTAAAATAAAAAAGCTTATTTTAGTTGTTGACATTTTAACCTTTGAGTAGAATATGCGTGTGAAGTGTACTCTACGTACCACGCTGTATTCATTAAGTGTAGAAAATTTTAGCTCAACGTGGTGAAAGTACGTAGGCGTTTGCCAACATTTTCCGTATCCACTATTGCATTAGGACAAAATCAAGTTACGAAAATAGCACGTGGGGGGCTCTACCAAAACAAGATTTCTTGTTCCAAGCATTTATATGTGCACAAAATTCAATGAATCCACCATAGTTAACTCAAACACAAATATTTAATTTTTCGCTGTATGTGTAGTTACGAATTGTAGCCAACTAACTAACTAACAGTGGTGGCATAATTTTCAAAAAACATAGCCATAAACACAATGAAAAGCAATTTGGGCTTTTACACGACTGAAAACGGTGCATGAGGGAACCAATCTATGGGAAACCTATATTGGCTCAACAATATAATGTGGGATGTAGAGGAAAACTGGCTGGAAAGTTGGAGAAAGTTGCCTCCATTGTATTATTTCTCCTGCCTCCACACTTCCAGCAAGTAAGTACGTAAGTAAGTACGTGAATACAAATTGATACCCTGGTACGTGTGTGTGTGTATGTGTATAAGCTTTAGTTGGGAGAAAGTTTGCCCGAATGTGGCCGAAACATGGGAACTTATATTAGTCCGTGCTTCATATGCAACCTGTTTGGTTATACATTTGATTCTCATTGAGTTTCGTGTTGCTCTTACCATCCCATCTGAACTTTACACAGGGCCGACATAGGATTTGAAGAAACTTGCGCAATAAAGATGGAAAAAAATGGAATTCACAGAGACAATTCCTCTCTTTGTGTTTAGCTGCAAAGTTGGTGAATTCCACTAACTACGAACTCGATTCTTCATAACAATACTTTGGCTACACTAAAGGAATCACAGCTATGTGATTACCATCATTACTCAGCCAGTGATAGTTGTAAGGGGTCTTATATTTTTTTAATTAGCAGTTAAGATTTTTTGCAACATTACACGGGTAAAAAGTCAACAGCTGTCGGGTTAAACGAGACGTGAATAAGACTTGTAGTATGTTTTGAAAACGAAAAACATGAGCCGTTTGTAAAATTTTCAAGGAGGTGTGTCCACATGAGCGAACTAATAAGTTGAAAAGTTGTCACCATCATGGACCATGTGGAGGAGAAATCAAAGTACTCCAGGAATTCTGCAGGAAAATATACACAGATTTGTAGAAAAGTGAAAACCACTGGGTTTCAAAATGTAGACATCTTTAAAATCCTGGTGGTGGTCACGACTATACTCTGCCTTGGCTTTGCTCCGGGTTGTCAAGCTGGACCGTTGAAGTCAAACCCGAATTTGCAGGCTTTAGCTACTGAAAAGTTGTCCCAGGGCTCGTACAACATTGGTATGTTCATGTTCTTTATGCAATTTGGTTTCTTTAATATTTTGTATGCAAGAAATAGATGCATTGATTTGTGTTAACTTTAAAAAACTTGAAGATAAATGAAAAACGCAAACAGTTCTCAATATTTTTGCGTGGTTTGGCACTATAATTGTATTCCATGCTGTTCAATTTTCCCTTTTTCAATTACTGTTTGTTGATAAGATATTTTGGCTTTATTAATTCTTTTAAAAGAGTATAAAATACTATGTATAATTGGTTTCGCATACTAACTACGGAGATAGCGTTATTTAAGTTTAGGATACAAAAATGTGTCTGGTGAACGTATTTCTGGTGTGACCAATATTTATACAGAATGTTTACCTAATGTTACCTAGCAAAATACACTAAGACCTTTATTAAACAGAAGAAAATTTGAGCTTGGTTATTGGGCTATCATTTTACAAACAGAGTCTCAGAAGGTATTCACTAGGGGCATATTCATTTTCGTTTAGAAAGGTACAGCATTTCGTACACATATAGATTTTGGAATTTCGAACTGCTCCATACCTTAAACGATGTATTTACTGGATTTTTGCAAAATAACTGTGGAGCCATGCATTTTTAAGATGACCAAGTACTCGTAATTTTAATTAGAACGTCGGGAAGCTAATTAGATAAGCTTTTAAAAAGGCATGACAAGAAGCCATACAGAATTTTCAAATGGCCAACAGTTATAAGTCAATGCTTTAAAAGCTTCCCTCAATCCAACATAAAAAATCCAACCCAATGCACGCGTCATTAGGATTAGACAACGTCAATCTAACGGAACAGGATGCTTGATTGAATTTATTGAATTTGGAATGAACAAATTTATTTCCGTTCCCAAAGTCTCCTATTCCTCCACTCATTCATGGCTTCCATAGATTCCTTTCACACTTTGCACCCTTGCTTACTCTTTTAAATCCAATCCACCTTTGACAAAAACTAATATCATTAGTAGGCTAATTTTTTTGTCGAAATGACATCATAGCCAATTTTGCACACAACCATCGATTTTCGTGTAGGAGATTGCTATAGTTGGAGAAAGGGTTCCCCATAATAATTCTATGAATTTGGTTCGCTCAACGACTCAAAGGAGCCTACGTACGTACGGCAGGCAGCATTGGATCAACGTTTCTACTTACTAACTACGGTATACTGTGTATATGATTCTGAATGCCTGACAATACCTTCCTTCTAAATAATACACCCCGGGCAGGAGAAAGTTACCATGCATATTTCACTAGTCACATTGCTGACGTATATCGTGATGCCTTCTTTTACCACTTACTTTGCTTGTTTAAAGAGAGTAGCATGACTTATTTTGTCGGTATAGGAAAGTGTGGGTGGACTGATAATAAAAACAAATGTGTCAGTCTACTACCAGTAACACATATTTTTCCGTAAAAGGATATCCGTCAGTCTTTGGAGCAGGCTTATTTAATCAGGAAGGAGTCTCAAATAATGCGCATAAGTTTCATGGCATCGACCAGATTTGTTTTATAATCTTATCTTAGGGTTTTTATTAGCTTCGTTGACTGATGTTGAAAGCTCGACTTGTAATTTATTAATACCTTTTCCCGTGGTATAATTAAATAGAAATGAGGACATATTATTATAATTTTGATGGGTTTTACGACCATGAGAAAACATGTCTCTACACATGGTTAACCGTTTAGAAGGGAACCATAGGTGGTGAAATATAATTATCATAACGAGTAACAAAATAGTTGCCGTCGAAAAATTTTAAAAACTTTAGACGTTTTTAAAGACTTTATGTGGAATAGTGCAATGTACATAACCGTTGAGTCGGCACAAATTTTTACTATTTTTTTAGAAAGTTTATTTGCCAAATTGAATTTGAATAAATCTGTTTGCTTGTTGCTAGCTGTAATAGAATTTGCTAAATCTAGAATCTGAGCGCTCACTCAGTCAGTATTGTAAATGTAAATAAAAAAGCTGTATAATAATTTTCCTAGGTAAGCTAATTCGTTAGTTGGGAGCTCTACCTGTTCTCCTGTTTCATTTTTAATGGCTTTTACATCAAACAAACGGAGCATCCAGAATATATAATTTGTGAGATCGTAGAAAACCCTAGTATAGTTTTCCAGTATCTCTCAATAAAAATGATTAAATAATCAGAGTGTAACTTTTCTTCAACAAAAAGTATAGCATCAAAAGAAATAGAAAAGAATATTCCCTTTTTTTACAAATAAGTTCAAAGGTAAAAGTCGTTCACACGGACTGACAAACTGAGATCCCAAACTCGAGGAAAACGAGATAGAAAAAAAGCAATAATGATAAGCATTCACAAAAGACTTTGTTTTTCTTTCAAGCATTTTTTCAAGTAACAAATAATAGATATCTATTACATAGCGGTAAAAATAGTAATCTTACTGTCGTTTCAATCAGGACGAAAAGTATTCAGCTCATAGTTTAACGCACGTATTTAACGGTACAAGTCAATACTTGGACTGTGCTTGCGTAGTAATGCTTGTAAACATACAATTAGTTTACATGGAGCGTTGAAAGCTTCCTACTTTTACATCGTTCCTTCATCTTTAACTAAATAAAATGTCAACCAGGAGGTTAAAGAAGTAACTAACTCACTTTTATTTTATTTTCTTACAGGATGCCTGTTCAGCGAAACACTTTGTGATCAGCAATATGAGTGGTGCTTTGACGGTGAGAACAGTTTTTACAGCTTCATATGTTGCAATGTAATTTACTCTTTATGTACTTTCAGGCACTAAAACTTGATCAAATTAGTTTGCTTTGCCATAATTTCCACTCTTATATTTTCCATGGCAGATAAGCAATAATTTTTTCTTACAATTAATTAGTTAGTATCCAAGTACTTTGTGTCGTTTTTTAATATTCATTTCCTATGGATAAAACATGACAAGGATGTTTTTTGCCTTCAGCGAAAAGAAAAAACTTTTGTGAAATTAAAAACCTGCAATATGAATTACGTATTTACTGTGCATGTTAAGTGCACATATTAAGTTGCTATTAAATTTACAGACTAGCTGAAAGTGTAATGTATTTCTCATTTGCTTCAGTTCCAGTTTACATTCGTTTTTTTTTTCATCCAACTTCATCATTGATACTAAAACTGATTTCCATTACTTTCAGACTACGCTTTTGGTCGATGCCTGCCTGTCAATGATATGCTTGGTGACCAAAATATGTACAGGTAAGAAATCACATAGGAGCCTCAGAAAAAATCATGAATAATTGATCCCAGTAGATTCAATGCAACAGAGCACAAAGAAGTTGTAATTCATACTGTTAAGAAATCCATCCAAGGCAAACGAAACCCCCAAAAGATGCTATGTGTATAGTAAAGAAAAGCTTTGTGTGAGTTGACTCAATGTTAGATAATGACTACAAAAATGTTGACAACTTAGTATCTATACTTTTAAAACGAAAACGACAGCCTTCCTTGCAAATGCAAAGCGATACTAAATATGCGGGAATCCTTACGTACCTTTTTACGGTAGTCATTATAGTACAAATGTATACATGATTTCACTTATTTGAATCCTTTGTAAATGCAACTTCTTTTCTTACCTACTTACTTACTTGCTACCCTATATGTAAATAACAAAAAGTTTTCAATCTTTATCATCTTCATCAGAAGTGAACCTTTTCTCGTCACCTAACACATTTGCTTTCATTTTTCGTTTGAATTATTAATGCCAGACTAACTTACTACTTTTTTCTTAACGATACCAAACTTCTGTCCTCCTTTGCTCACTTACTCAATTGTAAAAGTTGATATCCAGGCTCATACAAATTAAAATAAATTAAATATACAGAGTTTACTCTTTCCTTATGATTACTTATCTTTTGCTTTCATCTGTTGACCTAAATTTGTAATTTAAACTGACTTTTGTAACATTATATAAATTCCACATTGTAACTCCTTTGAGTTCAAACGTAGTCTATCATTATCCGTAGTAAATACGTAATGAACACTTTTTCTCTCCTCTTTGCGTCACTCAATCCGAAATAACAAAATAGTAAATCTTTACTAGTAGTAGTAAATAATCTGAATCTACTGTATCCTCGTTCTGTGTACACGATCAATAATAATAACGGAGATCCCTACACGTCTCATATTGTCCCCTTGCCTGTAATAGTGGAATACCTGTTGAATTTAGAGTAGGGACTAGACACGCAAATAATGCTGATAAAATGGTAATAACAATAGAAACTATTTGTTGGCAAGGAGGGGAAGGAGAAAGAAATGTAAATCTTATTTTGATCTCATGTTTAGGTACGACCTGAGCAAAAGTGATATGCGTCTAGTGGAGAAGGAAATGGAACATTTATTCTCTCTGGGTTATCGTTGGGGTCATTTGTACACACAATGCATTCTACAGAATCTACTTGAAACTCTCCGGCTTGGGTAAGCTACCAATTCAGTACAAGTATTTTCAGTCTGCCCAAATAAACACCACTAACATTACGTCTAGCTTGTATTCACCGATCCGATTAATTAATAATAATAATTATATTAGTAATTACAGTGATAACACAGGTTGTGCCCTCTGCTGTTTTAGTAACAGCAACTTATATTCCAATGCTGTAATTGCACGCCGGTTTGTATTTTTCATGTAGCACTGTATTAAAGGTTGTATTTAACCAAGGTTGCTTGTTTTCGATTTGATATTAGGCTTTCTTAAATGGCAGTTTCTATGGTACATTTAGAAGTAAAACTGTAGGTATGGGGCATAGGTCTGTTTTTAACAAATACACTGGACAATCCCCGTTCCATTAATTTGAGTACACGGCCATTGATGGTTTCATTATGTGAATTGTAGCGAGAACTGGGAATCCAGCATATGTGCGGATTTACAAGATCAGGATTTGGATGGTGCATTGAAAGCTTTTCAAGAAGATGAGGATCCTTTAAATCTTGCCATAGTCAAGTATGAACCAAGTGTGAAAGATCCCGAGACATTATACGCTGACGAATTATATCTTCCGCCACCGGAAGAGCTCTCAGAAACATTACTTGGTCAAGAATTTCCGCCAGTATGGGGCAAACCGAATTCTGTTTCTGTCAGTACTCACGATCGTCGGAAATTCCCGATCATGGAGCTATCGCCTCCAGGTTTGTATTCTCTCGAATTTTATTAAAACAGCAAACACAACTTTGTAGTTAGTTAGAATGTAATGAATCAGGGCTCAATGATCAATTAAAACGATTAAGCTATTGCCTAAAGATGCAAAGAGTTTAAATTATTACTTTTTCCAAACTCCTGTAATGCATAAATTAGCTTATCAATGAGGATTCTCTAAGCGTAATATCTCCCTGTTCGAAGAACAAATCTGTATGTAGTCATTAACTTAACACTGCCTTGTAGTAACTCATGCAGGAAGGCTCTTAAGTTTGTTGCTAGGTGGTATCAGAAGAAAAGTGACTGTCACCAGTGCCACCTCACTCAATCAATTGGTTCAGAATTAACCACCTCATTAGAGATCTAACAATTGTCTGTGCATAAATTACAGAGGTGAAGATCCTGGAAGAGGCTCTCAATGAAGTGGCAGAGGAAGAGTTACAAAACTCATTAAGCAAATTGAAAACAGCCGGAAGGCTAGGTGATGGGAACGGTAGAACCATCTTCAAAGGGATTTCGAACCCACAAGCTGATCTCGCAACAGGAAGAGGAAGAGATGGATACTACTACTATAATGTTCAAGAGAAGAAATCACCACTGCTCTCTTCATTAGTAGAGCCAATGCCACCGTCAGCTTTGAATCTGGAATATCCCGGTCAGAGTGATAACTTCAACGGTGGGGATATCATAAGTGAGTCTCGAGGGCGACACGCTGATTTCGATTCAGATGGACTACAAAATGTGGATGTGGCTTTTAGCCCGGAACTTTATTCTGCGTATGAAGAAGCGTTGAGTAATTTGGGAAACAATGTTGATGAGGAGAATCAACTGAATTGGCTTCCTCCACAACCGAAATTGTTCTCGTCTTTTTACAACACTCCTGATTCATTTCGGCATGGGATTGAGGTCTGTTTACTTTCTTTGTTTTTAGTGCTGGGTTCATATAAATGCAGAATTATTTCGAGCCTTTTAGCAGCCATGCCAGCTATGTCACATTGAAAGCGCAGTGAGTTTTCATGCTTTACATTAGTATGCATTAAGTATTCCATAGGTGTTCGTAGAAATTGAAAGACCTATAAAACGAATACAACATTAGGGGTATTCACGAGCACCGGGGTAACGGGGTATAAGGGTATAAGGGTAACTTTTCTCCATTTAAATACATTACAAAAAGTTACCCTAATACCCTTATACCCCGTTACTCCGGTGCTCGTGAATACCCCTATTGTGTATAGCTGTTATATTTACATTTTTAATTGCACATATTATGGACTTTCACCCAAATAAATAGCGTAATGCAAGCAAGATAATTGCGAAGTCGAAAGTATTGTGCAACATATTGGAAAATTGGGGCGTAGTTTAAAATAAGTTACCCTTTACAGTGTGCTGTAGTGCTCTTTCGTTTCATAAATTAAATTAAAACTTTTTTCCATTATTTAGGGCATTCTATCTCGTTTCCATTTACCAGCATGCTTATAATATGCAACCTTTCTTGAACTCCATATCCAAACCGTTGACTAAATACGGCAGAGTAAAAAGTTTTCAAACATGAACTTGACAATACATCATTAATTGAAACTTATTCACGTCCTAATTAAACACTTCTACGTTTGTACAAAATAATTATCTGTATATGTTTGATAGCCTTCAATCTTACTTTAACTAATATAATTTAAAGTAAACTCCGTAACTTTCAATCAAATTACTGCTACACATTAATGCATGTACTGTACCATAAAAATACCCAGTTAATTGTCCAAAAAATTTCCTTATAATTCTTTGTTTGTAAGTAACTAAAAATTAATCATGTGTGAATATTGCCGTTCACGTTTTGCAACATTCATCTCCATAATTGATGTGCCAATCTCGAACCTCGTCAATTCAAAGTTATTCAACTCAATTCCACCAATCCTAATGGTACAATAATTCTGTCTGTGTTGCCAACGCATGCAACAGGGAGCATGTAGCATGCACGCATTTCTGTAGAATGCAGTCACATTAAAAAGGAGCACATTACATTATCATTATATTACTTTACAAATAACTTGCGTGCTCTCCAATAATCCTGTACGCTTTAAGACTCTAGGGAAAGTGAGTGAGTGGCAGAGATTTTGTCGAGCCTTCGTGGTTGTGTAACGTTAGCAATAAAAAAAGGACATGAACCATATAGTTTATTACTAATAGTCCGTATTTCGCATACTAAACTCCCTTTCATTATTCTTATTATTTTAGGGCTTACCGTGGCAATCTAGCAAAAGGGCCAACGGAATATGATTTTTTAAAAGAAATTTAGCTGTTATGATTCCCTGTTTTGAAACTAAAGCTATAGCTGCTATTTAAGAAACTAACTCCTATCTTAGCTAAGGAATATAAGCCCATTGTTGTTGGGTAACTTACTGCATAAAAATTTCTTTAGCCGATTCCATTTATATCCTGTGTGGTTGGTTTGGTTAGTTGTTACTTACTATGCGTGTGCATTGCATTTGGAATGTGTAAGAAAGTAAACACTATACTAACTAACTGGAGGTTCAACTTTTATGGCTTGTGAGATATGATCAAGAACTGATGAACCTGTTGATGGTCATAATGATTTGCATTTCGACAGTCTAAAGATGAACTGAAGAGAGAGGAGGAGTTGCTGGAGGAGCTAGAGGATTTGAATGCGCAGAGGGACGACATGCCCGAGCTGTTCTTAGGTGGAGACGGAGGTGGAGTCATCTCAACCTTGAGTGCACAACGTGGCCTCCGTGAGCCCAGTCTGGATTCCAACGTGCCACTGGCAACTCGTCCTCCCTTCTCTGTGGATCTGAGTGAAACGGAGGGGAGGATGGAGCCCTTGACTTCAGAGGAGCACTTCTTGTCCATTGTAGACAGCAATGAAGATGATGACCAGCAGGAGCCATCTTTGTTCACTGAAGGTGGACTAGTTTTTCTTAACAATAAAAAGCCCTCTTCTACGCAGACGGGTCAAGAGGATCGGACCGGAGTGGAACTGCAAGCTGAACTTGAGGACCAACAGCCATTGTGGGACACGTATCTAAACCGACTTCGGCGATTTGAAACCTACCCTTACTATGGGAGTGAAGCGCAAATGAACTCACTGCACAACCTTATGTCCAGCTTTGAGAGACAAGAGCGATTAGATGTGAAAAAACCAGGCCCATGGTACAACACAAAAAATCAATACGCACATGTTGATGATGACGATAATAAGGTTCGTTTTAATTAAATTCAATAAAAATTAGTAGGTAATCAACAAACTGCTAACGAAGTAAGGTATTAGCTCAGCTGTATTCTACGTATTTAGCTGTCTAGTTAATTGAAATTGTGTTTCTTTATTTCAGAGTGAAAACACGAACAATGACGGACAAAAAGAGCACCTACTTTTCGAGGACAATAAAGGTAAACATTAGTTCTATTCTATTCATAAACAGTTTTGCACTATTTGGCTTCAAATGTTATGTAGAAGCACTGTAATCTAACCTCTCATATGTCAAATACTCACGCATCTTTGTAATAATTCACGGAGCTCTCTCATTGGCTCTCTACTGTCCCTTGTTCCTTTCAGAGTAAAATGCAGTTGCCCTATGTTGTAGAACGATCTAGATTAGATTTAATGGTTAGTTTTACTAAAGTTCATCGCAACCACAATCGAAATTATAAAAAGAATGCCTGGTAACAAAACCATAACAAAAGAGCAGCCATCTCTACAGTGTATTACTCCCAATATTGTTTTCTAAACACATTTGATGATGCGTTTGACTGTTTCTGTTCAGTGAGGTGAAACCTTTGGGCTTTCACATGCCACATTGCTTGTATTATTCTATATAGCAACAGCTACTCATGCCATTGTTCCTAACAAAGCGTCAAAGTTCCTATTCTCGGGAGATTGACATACATGCGAGTGACAAAAAGGAACCAATAAGGCTTTCTTTTGAACAACTCATTCAATTTGCCCATTTTGTGTTTTTGCAACAGGTGACAACAGAGGAGAGACAGCAGAGTTGCTGCCTAACAACTACAAGGTAATTGATTTCTTTTGACTTGTTGGGCTATTTTTCTTGGAGACTGTTTTTCCTTTTCATGTAGTGCGGAAGAAAATGATATAGAAATTTTAAAGGGTTTTCCTCCACTTTCACATAGTCGTGTTCAGACTTTCAGACGGAGTAGTTAGTTTCTTTTGGCTTCCAGCTGTGCAAAATTTAGCCTAGCAAATTGAGCTTTCACCTATGTCACTTTTCCTTCCAACCTTTGTCACTTGTCACATGCATGATGTTGATGAAAAAGAGGTGATTCATATTAGGGCGTGTGCTGCCAAACCAAATAGGAAATACTGCCTGGAGCCAACTGGCGTTAAGTCTTACGATTCATTTTACACGAGCCATACCATTACCATTTGCTTATGGTAAAACTAAATTACACGGCATGATACATCGTACATTGTTCATTTGGAGCCATAATAGGCTCGTTTCCAACTGTCTATTAAAAAGTATTTGGACAGCATCATATCTGCTGTCACACATTTAACGAAAAGTATGTTATTCTTCAAATAAAGAAATGCTACCGTTGTAATATTCTTGTCAAAATCATGTTATGAATCACCAAAGTATATGTAATCTACGAAATCAGTAATCAGCCTTATATCAGTGTTAGTATGTTAGTTTAGTGTACAAATCCACGAACCAGAAAAACCTAAAGTGTCTACTAGTTTGTTGAATGATAACGTTATCTGTACGAATAGAAGAAATAATAAAGGAAATATTTGTGAGATGCTGTGGACAACACCCAAGAAACTGAATAAGTTTAGTTGCTACGACTTAGGAGTACCTTGGAGATCATGCTTGAGTTGGCGATCATTTCTCAAAGAGCTAAGCATGGATGTCGTTATCCCTTCTGCTACTCAATTACTTGCCAGCGTCTGAACAACAAGAAATGTTTTTGATTTCCAATCTTCCTCCTCTAGCTATCCATGATATTATTCAAATGGTATGTGCTCACTGGAGTATGTAATGGTACACTATAGCTCAGATAAATTCTTGGAATTTTTCACTCTAGCTAATAAAATGTTCTCATATCTCCTGTAATTGACTTAATAGAACTAATTCTTCAATTAAAATGTTGTCAAGAGTTGATTTAGTTTTATATAGTACTGAATATTGTCATGGTATGGGAACGTGTGGAAGATCAATTTTTCCTGTTGATGTTTCATTTTTGGTTCAATAACTATAGGCAGAAAAACAACACGCCATAAAATATTTCGCATCCCAATCATTGCATGTGTACAAGACTCAGAATCCGATTACTTTCTAAATTTCTAACTCATATTGCGGTGAAACAGGAGTATGAGATTTTACTGAGTGACTGAGAGCACAGAGGAAGTAAAATGGCAAACAAGTATAATCTACTTAAAGTATTACACACTCGTTTGAAGCCGGCTGAAACGCGTCTGCATGTAGTAGTAAATCAAATCGGAGTAATATTACTTTGAAGCTGGAGCTAAAACTGCCTTCAATCCAATTCAGTCAGACTATCAGACCACTCACTATAATACTGACTGACTGCTTCAGTTGAAAATTCAATTAATGTGCTACATTATGAACCTTCTCATGTTTAAAAGGTTGTTTTACACATCATATTTCATCAGTGCATCTAATTTCAATTATTTATATTGGTTCCACAGAATGAAGAAAATAGTTCTGAAATGCACAAAAAAGCTTCAATCCCCGTGCAGATGAATATGTTTCCTGCGATCCCAATGGACAGAACCCTAGTAAGGAGAAACTCGTATGTTAGTCTAACTGTGGATAAAACGTAAGATTTTTTTTCTGGCATTGATAACAATTGGTTAAGAATATAATAGTGTCGTACTGAAAAGAAATTCGCTAAATATTATACGGTTCTTGCAGATTGGACTACGAGTCAGCTAGAAATTTCATGAATGATTTGGCCGACCTGTTGAACATGAGACGAGCCGCATTCAATGACATCAAGTAAGAGCTAATTGCCATCGATGCCTTCGTTCTTTGGTTCCGCATTTTCTTAGTAACGTAATGAGTATGTTGACGTTACAATACGTACACCGTTTAACAACAAAAATCTTGCGAAAATAAATTTAATTTTAACTTTACAAACCTTTAGTTACGAACATTATAACTTCTCAACCGGGTTGTCTTTTATTGGGCTGATGCAAAACAACTCATTTACTACTCATGTTTTTGCTCCTATTAGATTCCAACGCCCAAGTTTCGGCACATCAGCAGCTTTTGTAGAAAAAATATTGCGAGTCAAAACTAGTTTTGAGATTTCCTTAAGAGATTTAATCTGGGAAAAATCTCAAAATTAAGGGTTGCTTTTGATTTTTTTCGGCGAATTACCCTTTCAACTCAATAAGAGACAAAACTTGGTAAGGCTAGTGTGAGGCTCTGTAACATAACTTTGAATTTATTTGCTTTGCGTAGGGTGAATGGAGATTCGGTGACTTTCAAAGTGGATCCAAACGAACAAGGGTGGAGTGGGGTCGAAGTCATTCAAGAACTTAGTTAGTAAAAAACGTTTTTTGGCTTTAAATACATGGTTTCATTCTTTAGGCATTTATATTCAGTCAGTAGAATTAGGAACGCAGATAATTTTAACTTGATTACTTCCAACTTATTTGTTGTTTCATCATGATGAGTTGACTCAGTTCTCATATGCAAGACTATGTGGTCTCTGTTTTCTGTAAATGAATGTAAATGTTATCACAACCCAAAACCTACATGAAAATGTTGTTTCATGCAGAGCCTTTGAAAGAGGAGCTGAAACGAGCAACAGGAGTGAAAATTATACGGGCGGAAGCAGGACTCTCTATGTCTGTAAGTAATTTGTTTGTGTGCATCAATGCTCCCGACCTCCTATCTCTTTATATGGGAAACCCTTACTGTCGTATGTAGATTCGTTGGCCCTAAGTTTTTAGTACCACAGATTTCGTGCGTTTGTGTGTCATAGAAAAACACTGCAATCACCAGCCCCAAAACTCATCATTGAGTTTAATTTACTGCCTACTTGTGCATGAGCGGTGAGTGAATTTTGTAGCACGAAATTTAACATTTTGATGTAAGTAGCGACTGATAGTTTGGCATGCAGGTTCAACAAAGACGCACGCAGTGTCGTTTACTTCGCACGTTCTCACTTCAAACATTATTTTTTTACATTTTCTTTGATTTTTGACACTAATCACATCATTAAAAACATAAGTGATGAGTAAAGCATAAACACACATTAGTTTTCAAATTTTTCCACGTTTCTTTTTTTATATTTTTAAAATTATTCGTTTTTAATCAGTTTAATGTAATATGCAATGGACGCGTACGAGCGTGCTGGGATTTGCAGTGTTTTTCTATGACACACAAACGCACGAAATCTGTGGTACTAAAAACTTAGGGCCAACGAATCTGCATACTACAGTAAGGGTTTCCCATATAAAGAGATAGGAGGTCGGGAGCATTGATGTGCATTTTGCTCACCCGTATTGGCTTGGCACTCTGCGGGCTTGTGATCGATGCATCAAAACCAATAAGGGCAATATTCCATTTCATTGTTATATTGTCGTAATTAGTCGTAGGAGCTCACTAACCGTAGTGCTCTGTAAAAAACCAAAACCAATAAAATTGGGATGTTTTTCCTTAGAGCCAATAAGGATAAAATATTTTGCTGTAGCCAAAAAGATCTTGTCTAATCGAATCGAGTAATTTTTGATCTGACCCGGAATCCGATAAACTTATCGGATCGAATTCGGATCGCACGTCGATCCGGTTATCGGATTTCGGATCCTAGTGCGATCTGATAAGCATCCTTATTTTTTGTAACACAGTAGACGCAGTTGTAGGTAGAATTTTTTTAACGAGACAGTGGGATATTTAGGTAGGCGTAGTCTGCTGTTGCTGGGAGACAATATGGAGCCAAGAGATGATTTATATATATGAAGAAGAACGCAATTTAGGGCTAATTAGTGGATTTTGTTGGCAACATTCGTCAAATTACTTTTATATTAGTTACTTCTCCGTAGTGAAAAGTAAAGTAAAAAGGTCGTTGAATTGCAGTGGAAACGCGTAGCCCACCCAACGAAGCCTGTATTTAAAGAAATATTATAGAAAAGTATTGTATGTGTAACAAAAAATATTTCATAACTTTTCTTGCAAAATGAAAGGACGGGCTTTCTATTTCTTTACTTTTTCATTTCATTTTTCATCATCATGTTATCTTTGTCGTGTTTAAATATGAGTAGGATTGTTTCTTATAGGAAGTGAAAATTCACCACTTTCAATCCGACGCATCATTGTAAGAAGTTTAGCTCATCGGAAACACTGTATAAAACCTACGCAAGGGATAAAATAAGTTTTTTAATTTTTTTACTATTTATTTTTATTATACTATTTTTTCCTACAATATTTTATTTGGATCCCTTTTCTACGAATTACACTGATTTGATAGATCTAAATTATTTAATTGTCCTTTGATTCTGAAGCAGTGTATAATCTCAATCTTCAATGTGGAAGCATGCAAGCTTTTTACTTTTTTGCATGCCAACTTCTTAGCATTCATATAATATATTTATTTTAGAATCTTAGTTCATGGTATATAAATAGGAGGAGAGGATGTAAACTTGAACAATCTGCTTGCCTACAATTTTCACTACATCTTCACATTATTGCTGTACAAGAAATTCATTCTGCTGCGTATATTAATAATAGTTTTGCCAATATGGTAACTTAATCTCCAGTCTTGTTAGAAAGTTGCGCTGCAAACGATGGTATTCATATCACATTATTATTATCATGTTGACGGGATGAGTTCTTCACAGGGTGCGCATGCCTCTTAGTTTTACCTGTGTCAAATCCTGTATTTTGAGCATACATCACACGACAAGTAAAGTTCTTTTTGAACAGGAAGTATTTGGCCGTTAGTGAAGCGCCTCACTATTGTTCCAACTATCGAGCTATATTACAAGCACAAGCTGAATCTCAGAAGGAAATTTTCATTTTCCCATTACACTGTACAAGCGGAAGATAACATTCCTTAAGGCTAAAAAATGAGATAATTTGTTGTTTCAATTCTTGACTACAAGTAGTTATAAACATTCCCTACCTTTTCATGCTTTTAATTTCCAGTGCATTCATAAACTTTCCAACTCTGCTATAACTTGTTGCAAAGCGAAAGGAATCATGTGCCTACAGGCTTCACACTCAACTTTCCGAGTTCAGAGTCTATTCTTCTGAAAACTTATAGGATAGCTTGAATTCCACTAGAAGAAAGTTGTAGTTTTTTGTAGTTGAGTCATGACAGCATCTGCCGAGAAACTCAACTTGGTACTCGAATAAAGTCATTAATTTCTAATGATTATAAACAGCTTGAAAATTCTTGTTTGTTTTCATTACAATCCACTTTTTTCAAAAGGATATCTCATTTTGAAACAACAATTAATTGGGATAAATCTATCAACAAACAAGTAGTCTGCAACGACTACAACCATAGAGTTTTCAAGTTAAAAATGGTTAGTAATATTGTGCTCTGTAAGATAAGAAGAGAATGCTTTCTTTTTTGATCTCACCAAGTGAGGCTCTTTATATGTGTAGACTTAAAGGAATAGATATGAGTGAGCAAGCATGCAGGAGAGAGTTAAGTGATTTAGTACATATTATTTTACTCATTAAAATGACATAAGTATTCCTTGTAAATCTGTAAATATGCACACAGAGCAGTACAGGGGAGAGGAATTTCCATCTTTTCTTGTTGAGCTCACCTAAATGAAATGGAGTCAACTCTAACTCTCCGAGGCTTCATTAAGTGTGCTCCAGAATATTCTCATTAGAGCGGTCTTTGATTGAAGTATTTTTTACTCTGTTGAGAGAAAGTGTGAGATTCTATAGTAGCTGAGAGTGAAAATTTGCAAAGCTTCCCCTCATTGTGCATAGTTAGCTTGTTAGCGTCACATCTTCCATTTCCATGAGCCATGAAGCCAAATAAACTTTCTCAAAGAGGAAAGTTATCTGTGACTTCGTGTGTGCATATGTGTGTACCTGTTGTACGGCTGCTGTGCCGGAAAGTTCAATTTTAATCCCCAGTAATGAACTTTTAAAGGTTCCTAACGAGCTAGTTTGCATTTATTTGTAGAACCAGAGCATGGTAGAGTGGTGATGTGAATAAAATAGGCAAACCAAAATAATATTATTATTCATGACTGTTTTTCACATGTAAATATACTCGCAAATAGCATCCTTAAAACTACAACAGAAGTAATTTTACTAACTGATTCTACATATTCTGAATGAATTAAAATTAGATTGCTTGAAATTATTTGAAAGTTTGTATTAATTTAAATTAGGAATTAAATGTAGCCTCTACACGGGGAAATGTTACCATTAAAAATTGAGGTTTTAGGCTAGTTCGTCGTGTTTTTATTTCGTTTACTGGAGGCTGAGCATTCATTTCATGGTCGTATTACATGCTCATTAAAATTTCCATTTCATTTGTTGCTTGTTTGCACATAGAGTTTTTGTATCAGTGACAAACTATGCTTCTTCGTGAAGAAACCTTTGCACGTTCCTATTAAGGTGCAGGTTTGGCGTGGCAGCAAACCTGGAAAAACTGACTATAATTATAATTAATTATAGTTTTATTGTCAATGGTAGTAAAGTATGGATATTTTTACGATTAGTTTATAATCAGTTCTGCCATTTGGAGCATTAAGTAATTGTAATTTGTAATAATCAAAATTGATAACAGCGAAAAATATTAGGAAACGTAAATAGTTGGTATGCGTCAATGATTATCATTTTTAGGAATCGATTGGTTGATTGGCAATAACAGTCCATGAAACAACCATTTTTTCATCTTGTCTCTGAATTGACAAGCAGATAATATTCTTATTCCTTTGCCCATCTTTACTTTGGTTTCTCAGGGCTAGTTGACAAGGCTTCAATTACTCGCCATAAATAATGGCTTTGAGATAGCTTATTGATACTCTTCAATCATTACGAAAACTGTGTAAAAGAAATTAGGAAAGTCAAATTGATTCTGCCTCCTGCCGCTGTGTCGTTGCGTAGCACGAAAATGATTATCTTCTATTCATCTTGATCTCATTATCATGATTGCTTACTGATTACAGGCATCTACCCCGGCAAAATTGTCTCTAGTAGATCAGGAACGGGAAAATGCTTCTAATCAAATGTTCCTTGTGACTTTTGCGATATGTGGATTGGTAGCTGCTACACTGGTAGCCACAGTGGTTCTCTTTCTTGTGCGCAAGCATTCCAAATCTCGAGAGAAGCTAGCTCGTCTTTCTCAAGATGATCCTTCATTTGAAGCTTCCAAAGAGTATCAGGTGGGTTGTACTTTTCATACAGTTGTAACAGCATCAGTGATATACTTTGAGTTTGAATGAATGATTTTATGGACGCAATCCTGAAGGATTTATATTTTTACTAACAACACACAATAATATTGCATAGGATCT